>Ga0224506_10000130_pt1 | contig 72217 bp, 85 predicted proteins | sample SF_Jan12_sed_USG_2_FD_169108 | JGI IMG/M metagenome (GOLD analysis project Ga0224506, IMG submission 169108) | Sediment microbial communities from San Francisco Bay, California, United States - SF_Jan12_sed_USGS_8_1 | ecosystem: Environmental > Aquatic > Marine > Sediment | place: USA...
ATAGCCTCCCATTGTGAAATAGTTACCAAATGTGCGAGCACCTGAGACCAGCATGGGCTCTAAAGTTTTACGACTTTCTGCAGCAGCACCCTTGATACTTGCTGTTATACTTGCGTTGTCAATCCGCTTACCTGTTTTGGCATCAAACAGCGCAACCATTACATGGTAATGTGTCCCTGCAGGGATACCACCATGCATCGTCCCTTCAGGATGATGGCGAGGGTGTCCCTTAATCATTTCAGCCGGGATAACGCCCAGATAAATATCGACACCATCAACAAGTCGATGTAACGGATTATCTGCTGCCCGTACGGGTAAAATATTTAACATCAGGGCTGCAGTGAATATTGTAACAAACCATTTCAATGTGTTCATATCATTACCTCCTTGTTACCTGTGTATATAACTTCCTTTCAATGCTTTAAATAACATCTTTTAAGATCATAATGGTGCTCGTAAAAAATCAGGCCATTCTCTTAATTTAGGAAAAAACATGGGTGTTCTATTGCGATAGGATTGATATTGATCGCTATAACTGCTTGCCACTGTTCTTTCTTCAGCGCGGGAAAGTCTCACATAGGCATAGATCAAGATAGGCGCCATAATCACCGTCAGCAGTGTTGGCCATTGAATGAGAAAAGCGACGATGACCAGAAACAGACCCGTATACTGTGGATGTCGGACGAAGGAATAAACACCTGTGGTCACCAGGCTACCTTGTGCAGCATGCACCTGGCGCCAGCCTTTTGACATGAGGATATAACCCATAATCAGGAGTATCAGGCTCACTCCCATGACTAAGGCCCATGCGAAATTAGAACCACCGAACACTACGACCCATAAATGGCCGTATTTATGGTTGAATGGTTGCAAGACGGGGTAGGCTTCTCCGAGCCAACCGGTTAAGAGGTAAATGGTTAGGGGGAAACCGTACATTTCTGTAAACAGTGCCACCAGAAAAGCGGTGACAATGCCCATGTTTCGCCATTCGACTTTTCCCTGTGGTCTGATAAAACTCAGGATAAAAAACAGAAACAGGCCAATATTAAAAATGGCGATGACCCACATCCCATAGGCATAATCATGATCCATACACTAGCTCCTGACTGTTATTCAGTTAACCACGGTCATCTGATGTGCCTCACCGGCTGGTAATTTAATGGTATTGATGACCTTCATGGTTTTCTGATCGACGACCCAGATCAAGGGTTGTTTGCGGCTGGAGACATACACCTTACCAGTACCGCGAATAGTATTCAGATGATAAGGGACCGGGGACAGCGCAATTTCACGTTTGGTACCACTATCAGTGTCAATCGACACCAGTTTGTTTTCCTGCTTGCTACTGATAAACAGGGTCTTGCCGTCGTCGCCGATATCAAGTCCATGTACGGCCTTGCCAACCGAATAAGTCTTACTGACCTTGCCAGTCTTCACAGAGACGGCCGAAACCTTGCCGGTACCAGGGTTGGCTACATAGATGATTGATTCATCACCAGAGAAGGTTATGTGTTCCGGTGCTGGCCCGGATTCGAGCTGACGTAGAACTTTCCAGTTCTCAAGATCGATCTCACTGATATTATTACCACCGGTATTACTGACATAAGCGCGTTTACCATTTTTGGTAATAACGGTGTAATTGGGCACCATGCCGGTCTTAATGTAACGCAGGATTTTATTCTCCTGCATGTCCAGTACGCTGACCTTACCGCGCAAGCCATGGGTCGATAATACATAGCGACCATCGGGTGTAATGGCCTGGTGGTGGGTCCAGCCCTTAACCGGGATAGTCGACATAACATGGCCATGAGCCGGATGGATTTTAAACAGCTTACTATTGTCTTTATCTTTCGGATCACCTGGTTTCAGTGGTTCTTCCTTTAAACTACCGGCAATCAGGTACTCTCCATCTGGGGTCGCCACCAGGCCATGGGGATTATCGACACCGGGGTAACTGGCGGTAATGCTATCTGTCGCAGCATCCACGGCAATCACCTGGTTACCCGAACCCAGCGGGATATAAACCGTTGGTGATGCGTACAGGGAGTTAATTGATGTACCAAATATTAATAAACCTGTTAGAGCATTTTTTAGTTTCATGGTTATGTCATCCTTATTTATTCATAAGTCATTTTCTTAGTTCAATGCTTATGGTTGCTGTGACCGGCATGACCATCGTCTTGCTGATCGTTTGTTTTTTCATCCAGTGCATCATGGCCATGTCCACCACCGGCTGGATGTTCATGGGCATGGCCCTCACCTTCACTCTTTGGCAGTGACATGACACCAAGGCCATAACGATAAACCACCTCACCTCCATGCCAGGCCGTGGTGCCGAGTAAAAGCAACAGGCCAACCAGTAATGAAACAAACAGTTTAGATGGACTTTTTTGCCCTGTTTTTTTACTGCGCCACAACCAGAATGCAATAATGGTCAGGACTGTAATGGTTGCTAGCGCCCAGTTACGATGAACCGTCATTGCGGCATGGGAAGGGGTATCGTGAGCAACTGTGTTATAGGCATACCAGCCCGCAAGCCCTGTTGCGATAGTGATGATTGCGCCTATCCAGAAGTTCCATTCAGCGACTTTGTACATCGTCTGTTGTGTAGATTCGTTCTTGTTAAATACACCAAGAACAAATAACACGATCGCAATACTAAGCAGGGCCACCGTAAAGTGGACGAAGATCGGGTGCCAATTTGGAATTATTTCTATCATATATATTTCTCTATATAGTTGTTAAACAAACGGTCCTATTTTTTTTCAATTTCTTTGCGCTGTTCAATGAACTGTTCTTCCGAAATTTCACCACGGGCGTAACGCTTTTTAAGTATCTCCAGCGCAGATTCCTGTGAATAATCATCACTTGATCGCAGTGAAGCTTTAACTAAATAAAACAGTCCGACAAAAATTAATATCCACACTACCCACATAAACACGCTACCAAATAACATACTTCCACCATTACCCATCATGGCTTACCTCCTCAAACTCACTGATATGTATAAAATCTTCAACTGGCAGGATCGCGATCACACCATCAGAACTTAGTCCCTGATGGACCGTGCGTGCTATTGTCTCGGCTATGTGCCGGGCATTTTCCTGTTCGGTAAAGATCTCGATCCGGCCGCAATCGGATAGATTGTCCCTGCTGTAATAATTACGGTATTCTCCAAGCCCATGCACCTTGGTAATCGTCATACCCTTTACCCCAATGGCCAGCAAAGCCTGTTCGGTTTCATCGAGCGACATAGAGGGAATGATGGCCGTTACTTTTCGATAGTTCATTTCACACCTCCTGTTAAAGTTTTGCCCGCCGCAGGCGTAGTGCATTTGTAATCACCGACACAGAGCTGAAACTCATCGCGGCGGCGGCAATCATGGGGGACAGTAAAATACCAAAGACGGGATACAACACACCGGCCGCTACCGGAACACCTGCGGTGTTATAGATAAAAGCAAAGAAAAGGTTCTGTCTGATATTGCGCATGGTAGCGCGACTCAAACGACGGGCTCGAACAATACCTCGCAGGTCTCCCTTTATCAGGGTTACTCCTGCACTTTCCATGGCCACATCGGTTCCTGTACCCATGGCGATACCCACCTGGGCCTGGGCCAGGGCCGGTGCATCATTGATACCGTCCCCTGCCATGGCGACCACACGTCCTTCAGCCTGTAACTGTTTAACGATCTCGGCCTTTTGCTCCGGCAGGACTTCGGCCTGTACCTGATCGATATTCAACTTGCTCGCGACCGCTTCAGCCGTGCGCTTGCTGTCACCTGTTAACATGACAATATGAATCCCTTCGGCATGTAAATCATCTATGGCCTCTGCAGTTGTCAACTTAATGGGATCAGCAACACAAATCAGACCTGCAGCCTGCTTATCAATGGCCAGCAACATGACAGTCTGCCCCTCGGCACGTAGTTTGTCGGCCTGTTGTGGAAGGTCACCTGCATCGATATCAAGACTTTCCAGTAGTTTAATATTGCCCAGTGCCACATTGTGGCCATCGACTTCTCCAATCACCCCTTTTCCTGTCACCGACTGAAAATCAGTGGTCTGACTCAGGCTGATGTTTAATTCCTCAGCACCACGCACAATTGCCTCAGCCAAAGGATGTTCACTCGCTCTCTCCAGACTGGCTGCAAGTTTTAGTGCATCATTCTGGTTAAAACCATTCCTGGTGTACACAGACTCCAGTTTGGGCTTGCCTTCCGTTAATGTACCGGTCTTGTCCACCACGAGGGTGTCAACCTTTTCCATGATCTCCAGGGCCTCGGCATTCTTTATTAAGACTCCGGCCATGGCCCCACGACCGGTACCGACCATGATGGAAATAGGCGTGGCCAGTCCCAGCGCACAGGGGCAGGCAATGATCAACACAGCAACCGCATTAACAATCGCAAAGGCAAGACGGGGTTCCGGCCCCCATCCCCACCAGACAATAAAGGCTGAGATAGCAACAAACACCACTGCAGGTACAAAGTAGGCGGCAACCAGGTCCGCCAGTTTCTGGATAGGAGCACGTGAGCGCTGTGCCTCGGCCACCATCTGCACGATCTGCGACAACAGGGTGTCACTACCAATACGTTCGGCCACCATCACCAGGCTACCCGTACCATTGACAGTTGCGCCAATCAGTTTGTCGCCATCCATCTTACTGACCGGGATGGGTTCGCCTGTGACCATGGATTCATCGACGTAACTGTCACCTTCAATGACCACACCATCCACGGGAATCTTTTCACCCGGGCGAATACGCAAAACATCGCCCAGCCTGACTTCTTCAAGGGGGATATCTTCTTCTTTACCATCACTGTGAATAATACGCGCGGTATTGGGAGCAAGACCGAGCAGAAGTTTAATAGCGGCATTGGTTTTAGAGCGGGCCCGCAGCTCCAGCACCTGGCCCAGTAATACCAGGGCGGTAATCACGGCAGCTGCTTCGAAATAAACAGCAACGGTTCCATCACCATGTTGCATGACGGCAGGAAATATCTGAGGCAGTAACATCGCTGTTACACTATATAGCCAGGCCACGGCGACCCCGAGACCAATCAACGTAAACATGTTCAGGTTTCGAGTCACGAGCGACTGCCAGCCACGCACGAAAAACGGCCAGCCACCCCATAACACCACGGGTGTTGCGAGGACAAATTCAGTCCACTGTACCGCCTTCATACTTAAACCTGTTGGTAACCATTGCGGCATCATATCGGCAAGCATCGCGAGGACAAACACTGGCAGAGCAAGCACCACACTGATCCAGAACCGACGTGACATATCGATCAGCTCTTCATTCTGTTCTTCGACTTGCACGGTTCGAGGTTCCAGGGCCATGCCGCATTTAGGGCAACTGCCGGGTTCATCCTGAACGATCTCAGGATGCATGGGACAGGTGTATTCTGTTCTGGTTTGCACGGGTGGGAGTCCCATCGGTTCCAGTGCCATACCACAGTCAGGACAGGTGCCCGGTCCCTGCTGCTGCACTTCAGGGTGCATAGGGCAGGTATAAATGGCATTTTTATCCGCTTCGGTTAACTCTGCCTGTTTGCTTTTTTCTTTATGTAGATACGACTCAGGGGCAGCCCTGAACTTGTCATGACAGCCATTTGAACAGAAATACCAGTCAGCACCATGATACTGCATATGTGCGGCGGCCTTATCTTGCTCAACGGTCATACCACAGACGGGATCAATTGCCATTGTCATCACCTGCATCCATCGTTATTTATTTCATATCCATCATCATCTTTTGCTGGTCCATCATATTTTCCATCATCATTTGCATCATGTTCATACGATTTCCCATGTGTTCCATACGCTGATCCATATTCATGTCTTTCATCATCTTCTCATGCATATTGGCATCGCCCATCATGCCCTTCATATTCATCATCATCTCCATATGCTCATGCATCATCTTCATACGGTCTTTTGAATTACCGGACTTTTCCATTCGCTCCATCATATGGTCCATTTTTTTATCTTGTGTATGCATGCTATCCATATCCATCATGCCGCCCATACCCATTGCAAAAGCACTGGTACCAATAACAAAAGTGGATAAAATAATTGTGCTAGTCAGTTTTTTCATGGTCGTCTCCTGTTTCAGGTTTTCCGTTAGGAATCTTCCTGTGTTAATCGATAGCGGTTTCGATAAGCTGGCAAATCATACCGCCATCGGGTAATTTGTCCGGTCTTCCTTTCCAGTTAGCTAGTGCCTTTTCCATGAGGTGCACTTACATAATAGGGGGGGAACAGGCTAAACCCGTTATATAGTTTGTTCAGATTGTTACAGAATTTACACTTTATCGAGCGGGGAGCGATCAGACACAGATTTCATGGATTTAAAATGACTGGGTGTCATGCCAGTGACCTTTTTAAACTGGCCACTCATGTGGGCAACACTGCTGAAGCCAAGCTGATAGGCAATCTCGCCCAGACTCAACTCATCATAGACCAGCAGTTCCCTGACCTTTTCGATACGCTGGCGAATGAAAAACTGCTCAATGGTGATGCCTTCAACAGAAGAGAACAGGTTACTGAGGTAATGGTAATCACGGTTCAGGCTTTCCTGAATTTGATGGGAGAGTTTGACCTTATTATCGCCGTTTGTGTGGTTGATGATGTCCAGGCAGGTCAGTTTTATTTTCTCAATCATCTGCGACTGTTTGTTGTCAAGAAAGGCAAACCCCAAAACCTCAAGCCTTGTGCGGAGTTGAGATTCAACTTCAGCCAGGTCCTGTTCACCAAATGCATCACCAAAGTCGATCTCACCCAGCTTGACGGATTTAGCCGTGAGCGACAGTTCTTGCAGAACATTTTCCACGGCCATAATGCAGCGATCACAGACCATGTTTTTGATGAATAGCTTCATATCCTTCTAATGCACCTGTCCCATATACCGGTAAAGTTTGCCACGAAGCCTCGAAATCGACGCCAGGGCAGCAGGAAAACATAAGTTTTGTTCATTACCACGCTTTGTGTGGGAATGGATAAATACCCAGTCACATCTTCCATCAAATGGTATGCTTCATCAAGCATTTGCAGGGAGCGCCCATCAAACCATGTCCAACCTGTCCGCCAAACCCAAACTACTGCTGTTGGTTATGCTCGGTTTTGTCGGCCTGTTCATCTATCGGGTACTCGATACCCAGGGCTTGCTCGCCGCCATGCAGGACGGCCAGCGCATCCTGAGCTATCTGCAATCACTGGGACTGTTCGGCCCAGTGATGATCATCATTATGATGACTGTGGCGATCATGGTCAGTCCCTTACCCAGTGCACCCATCGCCATTGCCGCCGGTGCCGCTTATGGTCATGGGTGGGGAACACTGTATGTCTTGCTGGGATCACTGTGTGGTGCGATCGGTGCATTTATGATCGGCCGCTACCTGGGTTACGAAGCCGTGCGAAACTATGCCGAGCGACGCCTACCCAAACGCCTTTATGATTCACAAAACACCCTCATGGGGTTTGTTCTGCTGACCCGGCTCATGCCCTTCCTCTCCTTCGACATCATCAGCTACGCCGCCGGACTTACCCCACTCACCCTCTGGCGCTTCATCCTGGCCACCGGCATCGGCATTGCCCCCGCCAGTTTCCTGCTCGCCCACATCGGCAGTGAATTTGCCACCACCGAACTCAATCGCATCGCCATGGCCCTGCTGTTACTGGTCGTTGTGTCAGTGGTGTTGATGTTGGTCAGGTTGAGATGGGGTAGTGATTCGAAACAGTCTTAAAATCAACAGATCTGACGGGGGCAATGCCAATCGCCACATAGTGTAAACCCTAAAAACTGGGGTCAGTTCACTTGATTGAGAAACAAATAATTGATATCTAACCCAAGTTTATTAAGCTTATCTCACACTGCCTGGCTTATCACTAACAAATGGCCTGAAACTCGCACTAAACGGTTTCTCACCTGCGATGTGTATCGATACCTCAAATTTCAGATCTTTAGTCTCCTCAAACTCACCGCTACCGACGAGTAGATTATTGTCATCAGCATAGAGTTTAAAGTGGCTATCTGTTGTACCTGAAAGAACAAATACCGTTGCGCTACTCATGCCCAGCTCGACTGGTTTGCCGTTATTATCATTAACGGTGAGGTGAACCTGTTTGCCATTGATGTGTATGCTTAATTGATAGCGGTCGGCTGCGGCAATGGTGGCAGGGGCAGGCTTGTGCGTTTTTTGACGTTGGTACTTTTTTGTGTAGGTGTTGCCACCGCCGCCATGGGCGAAGCTGGTGGCGGGCAGCATGAGTACTAACAGGTATGTGATGACGAGAACAAATTTCACAGGTATTTCTCCAATATGATATAAATAGTTTAACAAAGGTGAACCGGGCCAGTCTTGCGACTGGCCCGATGATTTGTCGACTTATTTAAAACCAGAATTTAAACCCGGCGACAAGTTGCGACTTCTGCTTTTCTTCACCGGCGGCTTCGGCATAGTCGGCGGTCTGGCCAAATTTGCTGCTCCAGTTAACACCGATATAGGGTGCGAACTCACGACGGATTTCATAACGCAGCCTGAGACCGGCTTCTATGTCGGTCAAGCCAGTACCGATACCGATTTCTGGATCATCCTTGCCGGACAGGTTGATCTCAACCTCGGGTGAGAGTACCAGTCGCTGGGTAAACATAAACTCATACTCGGCTTCCACTCGGGCAGCACTGCGACCATTTTCACCGAGGTATACCGCGGCATCGACTTCAAAGAAATACGGCGCGAGGCCTTCAAAGCCCAGTACCAGCCAGTTACGTTCCAGTTCCGTTTCGGGATATGTATCACGGCGTATACCGGTTTGTAGATCCCAGTAGGGTGCAATGGCTCGGCTGTATAAGGCCTGTACTTCGATTTCTTCCGTTTCACCTTCGAACTGCTCCACTTCGGTTTTGAACCAGAACTTGTTCAGGTCATAACCAACCCAGAGTTGGGCATCCAGTACGGTCTCGGTGCCTTCGTCGGTTTCACGGTTTTCCAGTTGATCGACCATGACTTTTGTTAACAGTGGATCATCACCACCGGCGGCAAATGTCGTGGCAGGTAACAACAGGGCGATTATCAATAATCTATTTACTATTTTCATGTTACACCTCCTCAACTGACCACTACTTTACGGAACATACCTGCCATGTGATAAATCAGGTGGCAGTGGTAAGCCCATTCACCTTTGGCATCGGCCGTGACCAGGTAGCTGATCTTTGCACCGGGCTGGACAATGACCGTGTGCTTACGCGGGATGTATTTACCATCACCGGTTTCCAGGTCACTCCACATGCCGTGCAGATGCATGGGGTGGTTCATCATGGTGTCGTTGATGAGATTGATACGGACTCGTTCACCGTATTTGAGTTTCAGGGGTTGCGAGTCGGCATACTTGATGCCGTTGATCGACCACATGTATCGGCTCATGTTGCCGGTTAAGTGCAGGTCGATCTCACGTGAGGGTTCACGTCCATCGGGACTGCGATGCAGGTTACGCAGGTCGGCATAGGTCAGCACACGTCGACCGTTATCACGCAGGCCGACACCGGGATCATCCAGTCGATACTGTGCACCATCGGCTCGCATGTCCACATGGGGTCCATACTCAGTTTCTGCGTGCACGACTTTGCGTTTGCTGCCATAGCCAGCACGACCGGATCCCATTGTGGGTTTGCTTGCCATGTTGTGCATCGAGTGATCCATCCCTTGCATGTTATGTTTGGAATGATCTATGCCCGCCATGTTATGTCCGGCATGCTCACCGCTGCTCATACCACTCATAGCACCGTGGGCCATGCCCATATCCATATGGGTGAGTACTGGTGCTGGATCCATAGGTGGCACATCTGCCGTTAAGGCGGGATCGGGTGTTAGGGTACCGCGGGCATAACCACTGCGATCCATCGCCTGGGCAAACACGGAGTAAGCACGATCGTGTTTGGGTTCGACGATGACATCATAGGTTTCTGCAACACCGATACGAAACTCATCTACATCGACTGGCTTGATGTATTGACCATCGGCTGCAACCACGGTCATTTTTAAACCGGGGATGCGCACATCAAAGAAGGTCATGCCGGCCGCATTGATAAAGCGCAGGCGTACACGCTCACCACGTTTGAACAGACCCATCCAGCCATCGGCCGGGGTGACACCGTTCATGAGGAAGGTATAGGTATAACCCGTGACATCAGAGATATCCCGATCGGACATGCGCATGTTATTCCACATGGAACGATCATCAAGATATTTACCCAGACCTTTTTCACCCATTTCACTGAACTGTTCGCCAACGGTACGTTCACGGAAGTTGTAGTAATGGGACAGCTTTTTCAGTTTGGCATAAACATCCGATGGGTCTTCATCGGTCCAGTCTGACAACATGACCACATAGTCACGATCATATTTAAACGGCTCGGGTTCTTTCGGGTCGATAATGATTGCACCATAGGCTCCGGTTTGTTCCTGGTAACCTGAATGGCTGTGATACCAGTATGTCCCACTTTGCACGGCTGGGAATTTATAGGTAAAGCTTTCACCCGGCTTGATGCCGTTAAAACTGATACCGGGTACGCCGTCCATTTTGTAGGGCAGGATTAAACCGTGCCAGTGAATGGAGGTGTCTTCGGCCATCATGTTGGTGACCTTGAGTGTGATGTTGTCACCTTCACGAAAGCGTAATACCGGGGCTGGAACTGAACCGTTAATGGCGGTGGCCATGCGGTTGCTACCGGTGAAGTTGACGGGGGTGGGGCTGTAAGTGAGATTAAAGCGATTACCGCGCAACACCTGTGGCCCCATGCGGGCCTGTTGCATCTCGGCAAAGCTGGCAGTTGGGTTAAGCCCCATGGCCAGCAATGCACCACCGCCTGCCAGACTTTGTACAAAACGACGTCGAGATAATGAAACATTATCCTGAGGTAAAATAAACTTAGACATTTTTGTGTCCTCATATCCTGCATCCAATAAGGGATGCGTAAACCATAATTGTAGATTACGAGTTACACACGTGAACTCGTGATGAGATTGGTGGTTTGGATATCAGGCTTGTGGGGGACGGTATAGCGCAGATGGAGTGATGGAATTGGGGTGATCATCGCCACCCGGATATTTAATCGCACTTGTAGTGAGACTGGTTTTGAATACGCTCAGGGGAACAGCATTCATGAGTTGTGTGGCACAGTGGGCCATGCCACAAAGGGCGTTGTTTTCACATTGCCCCGAATCATGATCGCTCGAATGATTAGATTGGGCCATTTGTTCCATGCAATGGTTCGAATCATGGTCTGACATGTCCGCCATGGACGACGCCCATACAGGTGACAGACCCATCAGGCCTATCAGCAGTACAGCGAGCAGTTTTTGCAGTCCATGTGGCATCAATATCACCGGGTTAAACCGTTACATTAACAACTTGGGCAAATATAGACGGAAAAAGTTCAAATATCCAGAATATTTATAATGAAAATTATAACTTATTGATTATATTGACTATTAATATCTCTACGTTAAGAACAAAGTCAATATCATAATACCGAATTCGTCCGAAAATCCGCTATATTCGGCGCCCTCACAGAACAAAAATGCCTACTGTACACTACTCATTTCGTTGCTGAAATTAACCCAGTCTGAACCTTTATTTGTAATGTTGCAGCGACTGCGGTTATAAGTGCCGCACGAAATATGACCGAGGACGATGTTGGCATCTAATAATCGACGACGCCTGCCGAGGTATATACTGATCCGCAAGTGTGCTGATGGTGTTTTCTTCTAAGACTAAAGATCGGCCACATTTGATTGAATATTTGAGGCGGTTACCCTGAATACTTCTATTCACGACTGTCTGCTCTCGCTGCAAAGCAGCCGTTCTGAGTTCGGAATAAGCCAACTTTACTTGGCAAGCATATATATAGCGAAATAACAGCGTCTGCCCCAGATAAATTTTCTATAGCCTGGTGAGAAAAAACTGGGCCAGTTATTTATTCATTCTCATGAATACGGTTGTCACGATAGACTTCCATATCGGTGGCCACCACCTGTTTACCCATTAGACAGATCTTACCGCGATAACGATGTGCCCCATCACTGGTGAACTCGAAACGATACTCACGATAAAACACAATATGTCCGATATTATTTCGTTGTAAGCGAATTTTAATCTGGGCCACTGAATCATCCAGGAAATATACATCTGCCTTCTGACAAAGCCGACTGCCTGCCGCCACGGTAATTTCTCTTGCCTGCAGACCGTTAAACCAGAACCAGACCACTCCCAAAAGACTTAATAGAGCAATAAGCTCAAAACTGGACATGCATCAACTCAGGCAATTTGTGATACCGCGCTCTCTGTATTGTGCCGAAAATAATCACAGGCCATTTTGATTAACTCCAGTTGCTCGTGGTTGTGGTGATATAGGGCATAGACAGATCGCTCAATAACAGGGGCATCATTGACACGGAATAACACGCCTTTATCGAGCAGGGGTTTCACCATGGGTTCGGTGATATAGGCTGAGCCACCACGCTTGAGTATTACATCCCGCACCAACCGGGCCTGCATTACACGCATGGCTGGGATAGGTGCATCTGGAAAGTAACGGGCATGGGTGTTAGAAAAGGATGTTCCCCAATCCATCATAATATAATGATGCTGCATGGCCTGAGAAACATTCAGGTCAGGCTGGTCTGATACCATCACCAGGGGCACCTGGGCCGCCTCTATGCATTCCATATCACCTGACTGAGGTGAATCAAAGACAAAGGCAATGTCCATGCTTCGTTCCAGTGTCCTGCGTAACAGAATATCCGGGCTTTGTACTTCAGCATGTAAAATCAGATCTGGACATGCCTCGTATAAATAAAAGATCCATTCCTGCAATATGCTGTCCCACAGGCTGGAGGCTGCACCGACCACCAGTGGCACATGTTGTTCTTCAGCTATTCCAATCTCCTGTCGTGCCCTCACCCAATTCGTGACTATATTTTCTGCATAACGTATTAAGCGCTGGCCAGCATCGGTGAGCTGTATATTGTTTCGCTGGCGCACGAACAGGGGCATGCCAATCTGGTCTTCCAGCATCTTTATGCGGGCACTCACGGTGGACTGGCTGACATACAGATTGTCTGCGGCCCGACCAAAATGGCGGGTTCGATTAACTTCGAGAAAGGTCCTGAGGGCATCAATATCCATACCACTACCTCTTATTATATTCTTTAATTATAGTCCTAAATCATTACCATTAATCCAGCCGATGGAGTAATTTCCTCAATCTTTTTGATTAGAAAATGTCATTTCCCTTTTTGCTTCACCAGGACTAAATAAGCAATCAAGGTTTAATGCTAAACCGACCCGACCGGTCTGCCCGGTCACCCCAGGTTTTTATTGGAGCTAGAATGAAATGAAAACAAAACTGAGTTTAACACTATTATTAACAGGTTTGATTGGCTTTGGTTCACAGACAATTGCGAAAGAAAATGAGGGACTGAGCAAGGTCGAACTTGATCAAATTAAGGCCAGTTGCAAACAGGAATCTAAAGGCGCCGAAAATCCCGAGTGGTATGCCGATGAATGTATCAGTGATCGGGTCCAGGCTCTGAAAGAAGAGCGTGGCCTGGCTGAGCCAAAAGAAGAAACCTGATTAAATAGAAGTGAATACGCCATGGCCACGGTCATGGCGTTTTTTTTTGATACTTTGATTCAATTCTCCAATCGTTAGGATTCAAAAATCTCATTTTATTTTCCCCATTAAAAGGACTAAATAGCAACTAAGACCTGAACAGGTTGAAATGGGTCGGGTAACCGACCTGGGAAATATTTGTATGGAGTATCAATATAATGAAAATCAAGTTTTTGATGATGACACTGGGCCTGATGGCTGCTTTCTCAGTATCCAGTGTTCAGGCCTCTGACATGAACGCGGCTGAAGCCGATATCAAGGCAGAGTGTAAGGAAGAATCCAAGAACGCCGAAAGCCCTGAAATCTACTTCGAAGAATGTGTTGCAGACAAAATGCAGGCCCTCAGAGATGAACAGGGTACAGGCAGTGGCGATGCCCCGGCCGGAGACCGCGGTTAGTCATCACGCAATGGGCACCACTTGAGAAAGTGGTGCCTTAGCCCTGCTTTTGTATTGTAATGACCCACCTGTCATTTTCTTCCGTTATATCAAGATAACTTACCCTTTTTTCCTTACACCACGCCTTAACATCCTCACCACAGGGTGGATAGGTAATCAATAATTTCGCCATCATGCCTGCATCCAGTTTTTCAACTGCCTTGTTAATAGCCAGCAGATACCCTGGACAGGTTTGACCACGTACATCAATAAACGCTACCCCATCAACAATCTCAACAGAGTTGGCCTTTATTTCGGATTTTGTTTTCTTTTTGAAAGGCCACATGGCTAATTATTTTTTAACTATCTCGCCACCGGCATCTTTTAGCCCTTCTATCCCACCTTCGATAAATTGCGCATTGATACCATCGGATTGCAATCTATCCACAACACTATTACTTACGCCACCACCTCTAACACAATAGACGATCACCTGCCCTTCTTTAGGAACAGAGTTAATCCAGTCATCTATTCTGGCAGGATCTTTCCAGCTTGCGCCGGGGATGATCTCATCTGAGGTGTTATAATCGCTGTCTCTGCGTATATCGAGAACTACTGCAGCATTTTCTTTTATTGTCATAAACTCTTCTGGTTTTACTGTTCGTAGCATTTTTATTTCCTTATGTGGTGTTGTTAAAAATTAATTTATTGAGCTGGCATTTGCATAAACTCAGAGACTTCAAGCGAGCCACCAATTTCAAGAAAAGGACAGGCCTGTGCTACTGACAGTGCCGCTTCCATTGATTCTGCTTTAATGATCGTAAACCCGGACATGGCGCTGCTTCCTCCTTCGCTTATCGTGCCATCAGAACTCACCGTGGTTGTATCCTTTAATGGAATAGTTGGTATAACAACAGATTCACCTAGTGAAGTTAACCACTGCATATATTTTTCGAAGTGTTGATTTGCCTCTTCCGGGTTTGAGGGCTGACTTCCGCCCAGATAAACAATAACAAATTGTTTCATTTTATTTTCCTCACTACATAAAGTTTTTTTCATTCTACCACGTTAGACTGGCTAATTATCGCCTTTTCAGCTTACCCATCAACGATTTAACAATCGACTCATACCAACTATCAGGCTTCTTAGTTTTCACACAACTTAATGCAAAACGTTCTCTGCGTTCAGACATCCAGTCCTGCTTATAGGCTTCGTTACCGGTCAGAAAATCAATTTCACTGATCTTATCGGTATCGATAACATACTCCATCATGAAACTGGTCAATATTGAACCCGGTGAATATGATTTCCATGCCTCATCATATGCCAGTCTGAATATACTTGCCTTGCCGTGCACTACAAACCAGAGCTGTGCTGCCACAGGTTTATTCTTGACATAAAGCACACCCAGTCTTGACCAGGCTGCTCTGGAAAACCCTTCCACTACGCTATTGAGAAATTCCACAAACTGTTCATTTGCCTTCCAGCTGGAAGTGAAGACTGCGTAATAATCGCACATCGCATGAGGTACATCATCGCCTATAAATAGACGCATTTCATATCCATGTTCACGATCAAGTTTGCGACTTTTACGAGATATTGTATTACGTAACCTGGACGGTCGGCCAGCCAGATAGTTAACAAATGATTGGTTCTGTAGACGATAAATCCAGTTATACGTCCGAAAATGTAACTGGCATTGATAGCCTGCCTGTTGCATAAAATCCTGCAGAACAATCATTTTATTGTCATCATCAGCAACCGGTTCGAGTAGCAGAGAACGGGCCGGCAACTTCTCCAGGCCCTTCACCAGACAGGCCAGTACCTGGGACTGGTCTTCCTCCGCCAGGAGTAAACTGAAATGGGTTGCGTAACGATGTTTGAGGGACAGGAAATTTTCTTTGGATAACTGAATTAAGGGTAGTATGGCCAGCACTTGATCATCTGCTACTACGCAGGCCAGCATCATTGCCTGATCATTCTCGAGTGTTGCGGTAACTTTTTTAAACCACTGGCTTGAGTAAAAGAGGTTTTCTTTTTCACCCTGAACAAAGAGTACGTTCGCACTTTCCGGCAACTGATCCCAATTGTAATAACAGACAAACTTCATTAACAGGCTCAGTGAATTGCAAAACTATGAATTATTCTCCGAAAGGATCATCAGACACAAAAACATTGAGATAAGGTGCATAGGTCAAAGCTGCGCCTTGATAAACACCCAGGCTATTGAATGCTTCTATTACCTGCAATTGAAGTGATTCATTCTGAGTATCTGTCTTGAGTGCTTCAAGTGCTGTGAGTAATGGAGCAATATTCTGATGTTCCATATATGTTTTTAACATACTTAGGGCCCTGTCAATATCGTCAACCATGATAGTTTGCCCTTTGTTTTTTATGCCTTCCGTTGCTGGTAAATCGCTGTTTGTTTCATCAACCATTTCTCATCTCCGTACTATATGTACAACACTAATAACCAGTTCAAAACATAGTACAACAATACTAGATTTCAGACTCTCTACATTGTGTAAATTTATTCCGCAAAAAAAAACCGGCCAGTGATGTCACATGGCCGGCTTATTCGTTTCAGGGTAGTAACTTAGGCAGTGGCGCCAAGTCTTTCCTGAATAGCATTGATGACGGCGTCACTGGAAGTGGCGTCAACAGTCATCAGCAGGCCTTCGTTTTCGTAGAAACCAATCAATGGAGCAGTTTTCTCATTGTAAGTTTCCAGGCGGTGGCTGATAGCTTCTTCTGTTTCGTCTTCACGCTGGATGACTGGGCTTCCACACTTGTCACAAACACCTTCTTCCTTGGGTGGGTTGCTCTTGACGTTGTAGATCGCCTGGCAGTCACCATTAGAACAGGTACGACGTGTGGTCAGACGGTCCAGGATGACATCGCGAGGCACATCGATATTTACAGCCATGTCCAGTTCAATACCCAGGTTAGCCAGCATGGTTTTCAGCTGTTCGGCCTGGGGAATAGTGCGAGGGAAACCATCCAGCAGGAAGCCATTTTCACAATCTGGCTCTTGCAGGCGCTTTTCCATAATACCCATGATCAGCTCATCAGGGACCAGGTCACCAGCGGCCATGAAGGCCTGGGCCTGTTTGCCGAGTTCAGTACCAGCAGCAACGGCACCACGCAGGATGTCGCCGGTGGAAATTTGTACAGAACCGTCCAGTTTGGTGAGCAGCTTGGCTACGGTACCCTTACCTGCGCCTGGTGCGCCTAATAAAATCAACTTCATCTATAAACCCTCTTTGTTATACTTAATCTCATCGCGCAGGCCGAGTGACGTGGTGCGCAGTGTGGGCGCATTCTGCCCGTTCACCCCCAATGGCGCAAGTTATTAAATTAATTGCAGTATAAGAAATAATATTTATTCCGCATCATGTCTGACAAAAGCGATTATCCTGATCCCGAAAAACTGGCTCTGGCCGACAAACTCAACCTGGAGACCGGTAAACTCAGCTGGCCCGAGCTACAACGCCACTTTGCCAGAGGCATGGTCATTGTGGTGGGTACCGAGCTGGATCTCATCGACGTGGCCATCAAACTGACCGAAGATGATAAAGCCCAATTTGAGACCTGGACAGCCGAAAACAAGGTCTGGCGCGCCCATGATGAGGATGCCATTCACTGGCAGGAAACAGACCCTGTTTTCTGGTCCGTGGTTGTCGCCCCCTGGGTGCTAGTGCAAACCATCCAATCTGCGAACTCATAAATCTGCATCGACTGACGATATAGGGTCAGTTTTGCCCCAAAATATCCTTTTATGTTTATCCACACGATTTTCTAAAGGTTTTTTTCCTCCCTACGGTGCTAAATTCACCTGCTCTGAAGCCGTTATATATAAATAGGTAAAACCCTCAGACCAGTGAAGTTCAGCCTGGCCTGAAAACCTACTCAATTTTATAGCGGGGAAATATCCATGATTTTTACTAAATCAAGGAATGTGTACATCATTTTTGCCGGTCTGATGACCGTGATTCTGCTATTTCCTACCTCCAGTAGTCGAGTCAGTGCCGAGAAGCAGGAATATGTTCTGGGAGTTTTTCCACACCTGCCCCCACGTGAACTGGAAAAAGTCTTTTCGCCCATGGCGGCTGATATCGCTAAGGCCATCGGCAAACCCATCATTTTCCGCACCAGTTCGACCTATAAAAAATTCATGCAACAACTGGATAAGCAGGTATTTGATATTGCCTTTGTCCAGCCATTTGATTATGTACGTGCTGCTGATAAATATGGTTATTTACCACTGGCAACGCGGCAGGAAAAACTCTCAGCCATTATTGTTACCAAAAAGGGGAGTTCTCTGCTCAGTATCGATAATTTAAAAAATAAAACAATTTCTCTTCCACCCAAAGTAGCTGCAGTCAGCCATCTGATCAAAGATCAACTGAAAAGTCACGGTCTTATCCCGGGTAAAAACATCAAGCTGTCACACCACCGTTCACATGTTTCCTGTATGCAACAGGTGTTGATAGGTAGTGCGGATGCCTGTGGTACAGCGGCTCCAGCATTACGTTTTTTTCAACACAAAATGAAAGTGGAAATGAAGACCATTGGAAAATCAAAATCCATCCCACATACCCTGTTTGCGATTCACCCGCGTATTCCGAATAAAGAAAAACAAATCATATTGAATCGTATTTTAGGTTGGGGAAATACGTCAGAAGGTAAAAAGATGCTGGCACGGGGCAGGCTGAAACCGCTCAGGGAGATCACGGATGATAAATATAATATCGTCCGACAAATGTCTAAATAGGTTTTATGCTTAGTCGTTTTATCCACAATCTGCGTTATTCGCTTAAATACCGAATTGCACTTGTCATCTTTATACTTGAAGCCTGTATGATGGCTTCTGTACTTGGTGTCACCCTGAACTATTCCCTCAAGAAATCACAACAACAACGTGTCGCTACAGAATCAGTAACCATGGAACTGCTAAGCAACCTTGGTAGAGCTGCCCTTTTCACATCTGAATACGATGAAATCCAGACCTATATTGAACAGGTTGTGGATGATCCTCACATTGAAACAATAATATTAACCAATCGGCGAGGTAGTGTAGCGGTATCAAATAAGCTGGAACTTATTGGAAGGGAAATACCAGGCCATACGAAAGAGCATGGTATAGACCATGATGAAAACCAGGAACACTGGGAGGTTAAAGAAATCAATAATTCATCGGGGACTCTTGGCACACTGGCTATTCAATTTTCAAACAAAAGTCTTTTTGAAGCAAACAGGGAAGTGATGAGTCTGGGTATCACGATTGCCCTTAGTGGCATGATCCTTATTGCTATTATCGGTATTACGATAGGCCATATATTAACGCGAAAGCTAGAAGTCCTGAAGGCTGTAGCAAATAATTTTTCTAAAGGTTATCTTGGAACAAGAACTGGTTTCTCTGGCAAAGATGAGGTTTCAATCGTAGGACATACATTTGATGAAATGGCTAAAAAAGTTGCCGACCAGATGAACGAGTTATTTAAGTCCAGAGAAAAACTTGAACAGCGGGTTAAAGAACGGACCGAAGAATTGGCTAATGCACGAGATGAGGCTATACAAGCAACAAAATCTAAAAGTGCCTTTCTGGCCAACATGAGTCATGAGATAAGAACACCGCTAACAGCCATTATTGGATTCTCTGAATCTCTGCAGGAGAACAATCTAAAACAAAAGGAAAGAGAAGAGTATCTTGGCATTATTAACCATAGTGGGAAACACCTGTTACAAATTATAAATGACATTCTGGATCTCTCCAAAGTTGAAGCAGATAAGCTGACAATTGAAAAACTCAAGGTCAATTTGATTGAAGTTCTGTCTGATGTAGAATCACTGGTACGACTCGTTGCTGATGAAAAGGGTTTAACTATCAGCATTAATTATAAATCTGACATCCCTGAAACCATTACAACAGACCCCGTCAGGTTAAAACAGATACTGATCAATCTTTGTAATAATGCCGTTAAATTTACCCATAAGGGTTCAGTTGTTATAGAAGTTGAATATCTACCCATGTTTGATGAAATTTCATGTACTGTCTCGGACACAGGTATTGGTATGACAAAGGAACAAATCAACAAGCTGTTTCAGGCATTTGGTCAGGCGGATTCATCAACCACTCGCAAATATGGTGGTACAGGGCTTGGTTTACATTTATCTAAGCAACTTGCTCAAAAACTGGGGGGTGATATTACCGTCAGCAGTATTGAGGGGGAAGGTAGCTGTTTTACCCTGAACCTGCCGACCGGTAAGATATCTCAGGATAACCTGATAAATGGCGATACATACGTTGCCAGCCATCGAAAGCAACCCCCTACTCAAAACTATAATTTCAACAATAAAAGAATATTACTTGCTGAAGATAATGAGCACAACCAACGGTACATTTCAACACTATTGAAGACTACAGATGTAAAAATAGACATAGCATCTGATGGCAGTGAAGCAGTAAAAATGGCAACTGAAGCAGATTTCGATCTAATCCTTATGGATATGCAAATGCCAAAAATGAATGGTATTGAAGCAACCACAATGTTACGCAACAAAAAGTTTAATAAGCCTATTATCGCTCTAACTGCCAATTATTCCAGTTCAGACATAGAAAGCTATTTATCAGCTGGCTGTGATGCTCACATTGCAAAACCAATTGATCGAAGTCTTTTTTTTAACACAATAAGTCTATATCTACCAAACTGTAATCTCCCTGATAAGGATATCAATAAAGATAATATCGCTGCCATAACAACTAGAGATGAGTTTAATAACGAGATTGCCACAGCCATAAATATGTTCATCCAGCGCTTACCAGGTACTTTTACTGCCATCTGCGAACAATATGAGGCACGCAATATCAAAAAGCTTGAGGAACTTATTCATGATCTCAAAGGGACTTCTGGTAATTTTGGTTATAACAGGCTTTTTAACATTTCTCAGCGGATGGAAACTGTTATAAAAGACAATAAACTTGATGAATTCCAAGAACTAATTCAACAGGCAGAGATAGAAGTTCAGTCAATTATTTCAAACCCTGGAAAATCCAGCATGATATTCTAATACTGCTGAATTGTAATTATTCCTTTCATCAACTTCAATTTACTATTTCTATCCAGTTTTCTAATTTTATATTCAAGCTTACTGGCATCTGATCGATTTTCACAGGCCATTTCATAGACAAGCTTAACTGGTCGTCTGGCACGGGTATACTTTGCACCCAGGTTATTATTGTTATGTTCGTCTAATCTTCTCACTGTATCTGTAGTAATGCCTGTATAATAGCTTCCATCATTACATTCAAGCATATAGACAGTCCACTGGCTCACGATTCATCACCTGATTGTAATTCATGAATAATATGATCTTCTAATTGCTCTGGATGGATACTCTCTTCTGAGACAGCGTAGTCACAGACTGAAACACCGGCCTGGCTTGTAGATACCCTTTGCCCAGTCAATAAAGGATGCCAGTCAGGTAATGTCCTTTTTTCATAGAGAGTTCGATAGGCACAGGTCTCAGGTAACAGGCAGAATAACTCTGGTTTATCTACTGTAAGTACCAGACACGCCTCCACCTCTTTTTGCCTATTTGGGTAATCCATACAACGGCAGTTTTCCAGGTCCAGTAATCGACAGGCAACGTTAGTTGTATAAATTCTGTCGCTTTCATCATCCTGCAGTTTCATTAAGCAGCAATAGCCACAACCATCACAGAGAGACTCCCACTCTTCTTTATTCATTTCACTTAGTAGCTTATGCTGCCAGAAAGGCGCTTCAATACTCATTTGATTGGATTTTCTGCTTAGTAATAACGGTCTTTTCCTTTTTATCTAAATGCACAATATGATGTGCATGCAACAGAGGAACCAGGATAGACCATGTGAACTTTCTCTCATTCATCAGTAGTAAGTGACATAGATCAAGTTCGCCGCGATAAATACCGTCATTTTTCAGTTGAGGATGTAGTTTTGTCATGTGTTTTACTATATGCCTTTAAGAAAGCTATTTACCATTGATACAGATCATCGCACACCACCATATTTATTGTTACAAAGCTGTGTATAGTGGATTATCCGATAATTCCCATGGTAGCCATCCCATCCGTATTAATCAATTGCAAGGCTAATCCTCATCAGATTTAGACATAGTGTAAGGGTTCTGCGCCATGTTGAGTTGTCCGTCCAGAAAGTCGATCTGTATTGGTCTGATACTTTTTTTCTTTGGTGCCGCTGCCTATGGCGGACTGAATACCTTTTTTCATTATACCAACCGAATGGATTTCTGTATCTCCTGTCATTCCATGAAAATCAATTATGAGGAGTATAAAAAAACTCTACATTACAAAAATGCTATCGGTGTACAGGCGACTTGTTCTGACTGCCATGTACCGAAGGCATTTTTTCCAAAACTCTATGCCAAAATTATGGCGGCCAAGGATGTCTATCACGAAATTATGGGGACAGTTGATACAAAAGAGAAGTATGAAGCCAGGCGCTGGCACATGGCCAATCTGGTATGGGAGAAAATGCGCGCCAATGATTCACGTGAATGTCGCACCTGTCACAACTATGAAAACATGGATCTAAGTGAGCAGGACCGACGGGCGCGTAAAAAACATACTCGCGCACCTTTACAGGGTAAAACCTGTATTGACTGTCATTCGGGTATAGCCCATACCGAACCACTGGAACCGGAGGGGGCCATTGAGTAATGTCCAGGCTAATACGAAATTTTCTGCTGCTGCTGGGCATACTCAGTTTTACATCTGTTCTGGCGACAGATATCAATCGAAGCCTGCTCGACTCTGCCATTGTCGGTGACCAGGACACAATTCAATTATTATTAAATAAAGGTGCCAATCCTGACGCCAAAAGTCGTTTCGGTAAATCCGCCCTGATGTTTGCCGCAGAAAATGGTAATCACGAGGTAGTTAAATTATTGGTCGGACAAGGTGCCAATATCAATGCGCGCAGTCTGGTTGGCTGTACTGCGCTGACCTATGCGGCTGAAAATGGTCATGATGAACTGGTCAAGTTTCTACTGAAAAAAGGTGCCAAAACCCATCCCAAGACCCGTGCCGGCTGGGATGCCCTGGCCATGGCAAGCCGCCAGGGCCACAACACGGTCATGTCAACATTGATCGCGCACAAGGCAAACGTGAACACCTCAGACAAGGATGGTATGACCGCCCTTATGGCCACTGCGGTTCGAAGTAATACAAAGGCCGTTAGCTTATTACTTGATGCCGATGCCGACCTGCACGTACGGGACAAAAACGGCATGAGTGCCATGATGATGGCGGCATGTAAAGGTAACACCGAAATAGTAAAAATGCTTTTAAAGCGTGGAGCTAATGTCAATACTGTTGACAATGATGCAGAAACATCATTGTTTTGTGCCGCAGCAGGGGGACATACTGATGTTATGAATTTACTGTTAAAACAGGGTGCAAATATCAATCAGCAGGATTTGACCGGTGAAACAGCCTTGTTTACCGCCGCTATCAACCGCCAGACCAACGCTGTACGCTTTTTGTTAGAACACGGCGCGAATCGAAAAATAAAAAACAAAGCAAAACTGACCGTTATGGAAGTTGCCATCAAAAAGCGACTACATGATATCGCAGACCTGCTTGAGCACCATAAAGGGAAGAAATGAATTTATAAATTGATGCATTTGCATGAAACAGTAATCACATCCCGTCTGCGGCGGGAAGGAGGAGAAATGAAATTACAGTATCCATACAAAATACTGCTATTGCTATGTTGTTCTCTGTTTTACAACATAAGCTATGCAGCAACCCCCAGTGCTGCCATGCTGGCCAACACCTGTGCCGGCTGCCACGGTACCAATGGTTCCAGTGTTGGTCCGGCCAGCCCGACTATTGCTGGTATTTCCAAGGACTATTTTATCGAGACCATGCAGGCCTACAAGTCCGGGGAACGTCCCTCCACAATCATGACACGTATAGCAAAAGGATATACCGATGAGGAAATAAAACTCATGGCAGGATTCTTTTCAAAACAACCCTTTGTTCGCCAGAGTCAAGGCTTTGATAAAAACAAGGCCACAACCGGTAAAAAGCTGCATAAGAAATATTGTGAAAAATGTCATGAAAAGGGTGGTCGCTCGGCAGAAGATGATGCTGGCATTCTAGCCGGTCAATGGGAACCCTATCTTCGTTTCACTATGGAAGACTTTAACAATGGCAGTCGTTCCATGGAAAAGAAAATGAAGAAAAAAATGCAGGCCCTCAACAAGAGCCACGGTAAAAAGGGCGTAGATGCCCTGATGCATTACTACGCAAGTCAGAACAAGTGAGGAGGAAACAGCCATGACAAACATAAACCGTAGAGATTTTCTCACCTTGACCGGTGGGGCGGTGGCTGTCTCAGCGCTGGGTTTCCCCATGCTGAGTTTTGCTTCCGGTAAACGTGTTGTCATCGTCGGTGGTGGTATGGGTGGGGCCACAGCCGCCAAGTATATCAAGATGGCCGATAACAGTATTGATGTCACCCTGATTGAAGTCAACAAGACCTATCATACCTGCTTCTTAAGTAATGAGATTCTAGGAGGTAATCGCGATATTAAATCCATTCGCTTTGGTTACAGTGGACTGAAGAAGCGAGGTATCAATGTCATCCATGATCTGGTAACAGGTATCGACCCTGTAACCAAAAAGGTCAGCATCAAAAGTGGTAAGACCTTTACCTATGATGCCTGTATTGTCTCTCCTGGTATCAGTTTTAACTGGGATGCCATCAAGGGCTATGATGCAAAAGTTGCAGAGTCTATCCCCCATGCATGGAAGGCCGGGCCACAGACCACTCTATTGAAAAACCAGATCCGAGCTATGAAGGATGGAGGCCTTGTCGTGATAGTGGCACCACCCAATCCTTTTCGCTGCCCACCCGGTCCCTATGAACGGGCCAGCCAGATTGCCTGGTACCTGAAAAACAATAAGCCTAAGTCCAAGATTATCATCCTGGATAACAAGAAAAAGTTTTCCAAGATGAAGCTGTTTACTGCTGGCTGGCAACGGCATTATGGCTATAACACTGATAAAAGTATGATCGAGTGGATCAGTGGTGATGCTGGAGGTAAGGTCACCGCAGTTGATGCAAAAAAACGTACCGCAATAGCTGAAGTCGATTTTGATGCGGACGTTCTCAATGTCATCCCCCCACAGAAAGCCGGCAAGATTGCCCTGATGTCTGACCTGGCAAATGACAAAGGCTGGTGCCCGATTCACCCCGGCACTTTCGAGTCAACCCGACACAAGGGAATTTATGTACTGGGTGATGCCGCTGTGGCAGCGCCACTACCCAAGTCGGGCTATGCCGCCAACTCCGAGGCCAAGGTTTGTGCTGCGGTAATTGTTGCCAGGCTGAATGGCAAAGCCGATCCAGTACCTTCCTATGTCAACACCTGTTACAGCATCATTACACCCGATGATGGTATGTCAGTCGCCATGGTGTATCGACTTGCCGAAGAGGGTAAAGACAAAGGTAAGATCATCAAGATCAAGGGCTCTGGTGGATTGACCCCCATGGAGGCCAGTGCGACCATGCGAAAACGGGAAGTCACTTATGCCCATTCGTGGTTTAAGAATATCACCCACGATACGTTTGGCTAAGTCGTTCTGGTCTGTACTGCACCTGTCGCAATGACAGGTGCTTTTTTACTCAAGAGTAATACCGGCAAAGTTATCACATTGCTGGTGTTCTGCCGTATCATCTGACACCTGTCCACGTACCAACCATTTAGTTTGCATACCTGCTGATTTTGCAGCATCCAGCTCTTCCTTGATATCAGACAGGAACATTATCTCCTCGGCAGGCAATGCTATCTCTTTAACTATAGTGTTATAGGCATCGGCCTCACGCTTATTGCCGATACGGGTATCAAAGTAGCCACTGAACAGGGGTGTCAGGTCTCCGGCATCACTGTAACCGAACAACAATTTTTGTGCCTTTACTGAACCGGATGAGAACACATAAAGTTTGACACCCTGTTCATGCCATTTTCTGAGATACTCCACAGCATCATCGTACATATGCCCGGTAAAGTCCCCTTGCCGGTAACCGGCCTCCCAGATCATGCCCTGCAGGGCCTTTAAAGGGGTAATCTTTTTATCTTCTTCTATCCATTTAATTAACTGGGCAATGATGTCGTCAATCGTCAGCTCTTTACCGACCTGCAGACGTATATCATTCAGTTGAGACATCACGTCAGGCTCATCGGCATGATGACGAACAAACTCTGGCAATCTTTCCTTTGCATAGGGGAATAACACATCATGCACAAAGGAGATGGAAGATGTTGTTCCCTCAATATCGGTGACAATAGCTCGAATCATGCGATTTCAGTCACCATGTCATCAAAACTTGGAAAAGTAGTAGCAATATCGCTGCCAGTAAAGTTGCCTTCCCAGCCATTTTCAGTGGTAAAAAATCGAATACACTTGAACGAAGGATTTTCTCCCATATCAAACCAGTGTGTTGTATTAGCGGGTACACTGATAAGATCACCCTTCTCACACATTACCATGTAAACCTCATCATCAAGATGAAGGTAGAACAGGCCTCGTCCATCTACAAAAAAACGAATCTCAAAATCTACATGAGTGTGCTCAGCCAGAAACTTCGATCGGAAAGCGGCCTTATCTGGATGATCCGGATTAAGACTGACGACATCGACTGAACTGAAATTATATTTTTTACTCAGCGTATCGATTGATTCCTGGTAGGCGGTCATAACCGCATCCTGATCGGCATCATCGGCCAATACCTGATTAGCCTGCCAGGCCTCAAACTGGACACCTTTTTTGGCCAGTTGTTCGGTAATGGCTGTATGCTCAGTAACAGATTGAATAACTACCGGGTTATTGTCCTTACAGATAAATAATGCACTCATGGTCAGTTCACTCCTCGCATGCGTAGTTCACATTCAAATAAAAATTCAAACGCCTCGACATGGCGTAAGGCATCTTCCACTGTTTCCCCCCAGGTATAAAAACCGTGGCCATTAATAAGGTAGCCGTAGATTGGGCCTTCAGATTGCATATAGTCATCGACCCGCTCTGCCAATCGTTCGATATTCTGGTCATTTTGAAAAATCGGCACAGTCACGGAACAGTCATGGGTATCTATGCCGGGAAAGGCCTTAAGCAATTCATAATCCTGTAACTGTAGGAATTCACCTGACAATCGAGATAATAATGTGGCATTTACCGAGTGGGGATGCAAGATGGCTTTTGCTTCAGGTATACGGTTATAGATCTGAACATGCAGGCCTGTTTCAGCAGATGATCGGCGTTCATCCAGTGATTGACCATTGGCATCCACACGCATTATGTCCTCATCAAGCATTCTTCCCTTGTGTCTGCCTGAAACCGTAATGGCAATATCCCCATTCGACAAGCGAGCCGAAAAATTACCACTGGTGGCTGGCACCATACCCAGGGCATATAAACTCTGTCCTGCAGTTATAAGCTCTGACGTGCGCTGATTAAATTCCTGCTGTTGATCTGCCATGGCTACCACCCCTGGAAAATTCACGTATCCTATCATAGTAGGCTGAAACTACAATTATATTAACGACTTAAATTGTCCCAGTAATTCTACCAGGAATATTTCCAGTTACAGCCATCAAGACATTTAACCTGGCATTCTGACTTACGACTGATCATTATCAATGTAATAAATTAATAAATCAGTTAGCCTGCAAATTGGTTTGTAGATGCTGCTTCGTATAAATAATTTAAGAGACATTAGGTATGCACTTGTTTAGACACATACCACATCACCGGAGAGACGATGTCGAGTCTCATGAGCTGATTTATTTTCTGATGGAATTAGCCATACTGATATATATTTTTATGATTTGGCCCGTCAAATAATTCTTCAGTTTAACAACTGGCATAGATCAGGGGGACATACATTTCCTGTGAACTGACTCCCCCATGCACGCCTATGTGAGCGAAGGCCCGTTCCCCGACAAGTTGATCCTTTATGATAAAATTGTCTTTCATCAACAAAGTGTAATGACCAATACGCTCATGGAGTTTTGGGTGTGATTCACCTATACCAAAATACCCTTCATCAAGTACAGTCTGGCTTGGTTTTAGTATTATACAATCCTCCAGCTCAGATTTAATATAATCAATAAACTGGTTTTCTTTACCAGGATGAACATAACAGTAGGCTGCTCTGGGTTCACCACTCAAGGGCATAACTAGAGACTCCTGAATTATTGGGTGATCATGGAGATGTATTATCCGATCCGGGGCTGTATCAATAAAACCATGATCTGCAGTCACGATTATGCTGGTATCGGTGCCAGCCAGTTTTTTTAACAGGGAATCAAACTCGGCATCCAGTTCTGCAAAATGACTATGGACCTTTGAACTTGTACAACCGGTCTCATGAGAATAACGATCAAAATCAGGCCAATAAGCATAGATATATTTATGCTCATCGGTACTGTTAACAATGCTTTGAATATTATTAAAACACTCAGATAAATTGTTATACCCATGTAATAAGGCAGCACCTGAATGCGCTACATTATATTCAGAATGAATAATCCATTCGGGTGCAACGACATAAGATGTCCAGGGAAGTAAATCAAATATAGGGGTGTGTCCATACAGGCTATTTGCATCAAGATGCTCCGGGTTAAAATTTGACATTCCCACACGAGGTTTGAAGGGTAAAACTGCCGTGATACAACCCAGTTCCTTTAGATAGGTAAACCAACCCGTCAGGCCATGTTGTTGCGGGGCCAGCCCTGTCATAAAAGTCGTAATTGCTGTAGCCGTAGTGGAAGGGAATACCGAAGTCATTTTTCCTGCTATATGGTCATGCAAACAACTTCCCTGCCCATGTTTAAGCAAGTACTCATAACCCAGGCCGTCAATTACTAATAAAATAATATTTCGGTTGTTGGCCAATCTATCAACCGACAGAGACTCAAGCACAGGGTAATTATTTACGACCTTACCCATCGCTGATGACAGGCTACTCATCAAATTAACAAGACTATTTCCCTGATAATCAGGACATGGCATGGGATAACCTGGATAAATTCTCAACTGAAAAAACTATAACACACTAGAAATCGGCAGACTCGAAGCAAACGCGCAAAAACTAATTAGCTTTATGGCAAAAAAATACCCTCCAATATGGGAGGGCGAGTGTGGGGGGTTCATTATTATTGTGCTTCTATCTTATTAGAACGGTGATCAATGTCAATACCTTATGTTATAGCTAGGCATTAAAAAAACCTGACGTGATGTCAGGTTTAATAGTTGCTGTAAAATTAGTTTATGCTAATTTTCCGACTTGCCCTGGCCTGCTTAGGCACATGGATTTCCAGAAGACCATTCTTGAAACTGGATTTTACATTGTCCAGATCCACATCTGTGGGTAGCATCATCGTTCTACTAAAAGTGCCGTGGGCAATTTCTGAACGATAATACCCGCCATTTTCCACCTTCTCTTCATAATTTGTTGTCCCTTTGATGGTTATTGTGTGATCTGTCATGGTGACATCCAGGTCTTTTTTCTCCACACCAGGTAACTCAGCACGTAACAGGATCTCTTTATCACGTTCAATTACTTCCATATTGGGCTGTTTTCCACCAAAAGGGGCTGGAATATGACTCCACTCTGGCCAGCTAAAATGCAGGGGTCGCATCCAGTTACGGGCCGAAAAACCTTCCATCAAATGGCTCATTTCTTCAAATGGGTTTAACCAGCGATGTTGTTTGGTTTTACTCGCCTCTTCAGTGCTGGGGTGAAGAGGTTTAACTGCACTTTGAGTTGTTTCATGTGTTCTGGTCATGACAGCACCTCCTCTGATCATATGACAGGAAATATCTTTCCTGTTTAATTACTACTACAAAATGAAAAAACCTGCCTTGACGCTGATCAAGACAGGTTTCATTTATTAGTAACTTCTTAATTAGATAATTCTAATTTACATAGCGAGGACATCCAGGTCGCGTTGTTGGTGCTGACGGCTTTTGCCCTGACGTTGTCGAACATAATTGGCCAACTGTCGACTCAGGGCATTAAAGGCATCCCTCACGGCTACATAGGCATTTTCGTGCGCATGGTTAAGGCCAGGATCACGGCTAACTACCAGTTCATTACCCGGCAGGGTCAGATCAATTGTTACCTGATATGTTGCACCCTTATGGTGGTGCTTATGGGGGGTATCGATAGTTACACGACATCCGGTGATACTATCGGTAATTCTGGTAAGTTTCTGTACTTTTTCGCGGATTCTTGCTTCAAGGGCTTCTGATGGTGGGATGTTATGAAAATTGATCTGTAATGGTAATTGCATACTTGTCTCCTCTTTCTCATTTGCAGTTTCAGGATACCTTCCACCTTTCAGATCACTCATTGATCTGGATCAAGTTGTCCAGAGAGATAAAACAGGCCTACGAGGGTTTTAGCGTCTATTATTTGACCATTGCGCGCCCACTTTATCGCCTCACTTACCTCAACCCACTGAATTTCAATCACTTCCTCAGCTTCATGTGCTGTATTTGTTGTTTTCAAATTCCGTGCAAGATATATATAAATGATCTCCTTAAATACCCCTGGTGATGTATAGATTTGTCCCAGCTCCTGCCATTGACTTGCCAACAATCCAGCCTCTTCGGCCAATTCACGTTGGGCCGTTTCCAGGGATGGTTCATTATTATCAATTTTTCCTGCTGGTAACTCCCACAACCACTGCCCCGCCACATGGCGATACTGTCGTAATAAACATATCTGGCTGTGTTCATTAAGTGCAACGACAGCTGCTCCACCTGGATGCTGAATCACTTCCAGTTCAAACTCATGATTATTGGGGAGAACAACTGTTTCAGTATCTACATTAATTACTTTGCCACTGTAAACACGTTGTTTGCTCATCTTTTACCTTCTAAAAAAACCAGTACCTGTCAAATTTAATAGTTTTAACATCATAACGCTGTCCCTCATAGAATTGGCTAACGGTTTACCAATAAATAGGTTAAAATGTATTCACATGGGTGCAATTGCTTCGAATATATCACGCCCCTGTATATTTGTATGGATACTTACAAATAGTTAGACCGGTACCTGTTACTGACAGGCACACTAAACCGGCATAGCAGGATGAAAATTAGGCTGTATTTTCTAATGTAACGGGAGTGTGCAGGTTCGGTGTCGGCTAATGAAAATAATGGTGGGGGCTTGATTGATTGCCATGGTTCATCCAAGGCCCTTCGTCTGTTACAAACCCTGAACAAAACCCCATCTGGTAAAGTCCTTTATCAACAAATTGAACGTATTCTTCTGGAAGCTGACCATACTCAGGACAAAATAATCCGTGGTTATACTGCTCTGGTACTGACCATGATCGAGGCCTACCGGCGTAAACTCCCCAAAGACTCCTTACTGTATTTGGAATTAAAACTTATTCAAAAAAGACTGATTCCACCCATATCAATTTCTGAGCTGGCCACACTACAGAGTTATATTAAAAATGCCTCACAGCTAATTAATGAACTATCAAAAGTTGATGACATAGTCATCGAAGATGCACTTGGCCCACTACTTGGTAAGGAAATTCAAGGCCAAACTTTATCTACACTTCTTGATGATGTGGATCAACATGAATCAAGCCAATCTTCTAAATCGCTAAACCAGACAGAACATCAACAAAAAATTGACCAACAACACCGCCAACTACAGGAGATGCAGGAACAACTTACCGACAAAATTAATTCTGCCTCTGGGCAGTTCCACCAATTTACAAAAAAGTTAAAAACTGTTTATGTTGACCTGAAATCTTCCAGCAAGGAAAGTGATATTAGAAAGCTACAGCATTCGACCATGCACGAAATTAAAACCTTTTTAAAACAGCAAAACAACCTGTCTTCGATATTAAATGAAACACGTCAATTACTACACAAGGTCAATCACCATAGTCAGAAACTAACGCACGAATTAAATCAGGTACGCGTATTAAGCCTGACAGACGACCTAACACACTTGCCTAACCGTCGCGCCTTTGTGCGTCGACTGGAAGACGAGATAAACCGCTCTCAGAGGGAAGCTAGCCCTTTGATTCTTGCATTACTTGACCTGGACTTTTTTAAAGATATCAATGACAGATATGGCCATAGTGTGGGTGATGAAATATTGCAAAGCTATGCTGCAGATATTCTTTCCATATTTCGCCACTATGACATGGTGGCCAGATATGGCGGAGAAGAATTTGCTATTATCCTGCCAAATACTGATTACGAAGGGGCAACTCAGGCCTTTGAAAAAGTCAGAAACAAAGCAAGCGGCCATTACCTTGAATATAACAATACGCGGATAGTCCTGCCTACCTTCTCTGCTGGACTAGCCAGACACCGTCCCGGTGAATCATCAAAAGACTTTATCGAAAGAGTTGATGCACTATTATATAAGGCTAAACAAAACGGTCGTAACAGGATCGAAGTAGAAAAAATACTGATTAAAGAAAAAAGCAGTGAAATAGACCGTATTGAGGAATAATATTTGTTGCTGAAATTAATCAAATTTCATTTTGAAGCCTACCGAAAAACCTTCCCGCTGTGTTTTAAAATCCAGAAGCTCATATGATGTAGCCCCACCCGAGGGGCTGTAAAATGTGATATCCTTGTTCTTTGTATTACCTTCCCAATTACGTTCCCAATATCGGTAAATAACAAAAATAGACACATCATTTGTATAGCGCATTGTTAGCCCTGCCAAGAGATCAACCCCTGTTCCATCACCATTCATGCTGATACTTGGATCCTGAGCAAAAGCATCGGGTCGTAAATGATGTGTATCCTCGTTTTTTAACGACATATAAGGGTAATAAGCCAGGTCAAAATTAAGCGCCAATTTTCCAGTTAGCTGATAGGTTCCTCCCATAGCCAGCCCCAGTCCAGTCCATTCCACTTTATTGGTAATCACAGTTCTATCCTGAAGAATGGTTGTTCCAGCTGGGAGACACCGGATGTCAGATACGACAAGGGCTGTACATTCAACCCAGTGTACCCCAGTGGCAATATACTCTTCATACCAGTAACTAAAAATAAGCCCAAACCCAAGTTCAACTTTAGAGGATTTTATTTGTAAATCTTTGGGCATCAGTTGTCCCTTCAGATACTGAACGCTACCACTATCGATTTCACTATGAGTTCTTGAAAAACGGTGTTCACCTGTTTTAGTCGTATTATAGGAAATTGCACCATCTGCACTTACATAATCATCATCCACCAGTAAACCGCTACTTACACTCCCAGTTCCTATATTCAATTCCAGCTTGTGCCCCTCCATTGATACATGGTTCACCCCAATTTCAAGAATATGACTTGCCACTTTCTGGTAATCAAGTTCTGAAGTGGGTCTTCCATATAGAGAACTTCCATTATCAAAACTCCACTTTGTCTGCCCTTCTGATACCCAGGTACTTAAACTGAATTCTGTACTTTCCTCCGCTATAACAATGATTGGCCACACCACCACCAACATTAATAATATTTTTATAGTTTGTTTCATCCACCGAACTCCATCACTTTTATAAGCTAGTGAACATCCTGTATACTGTCCACACAACACCCTTATAAAGATAGATACCAGTAGAGAAACTTTCCATGCGAATACTTCACACCATGATTCGAGTCGGTGATTTACAAAAATCCATTGCCTTTTATACTGAAATTCTGGGAATGAAACTGTTACGCCAAAAAGATTACCCGGATGGCAAGTTTACCCTGGCCTTTGTCGGCTATGGGGATGAGTCTGATAACACAGTAATTGAGCTGACCCATAACTGGGATACCGATCAGTATGATGTAGGTTCAGGTTTTGGCCATTTGGCCCTCGAGGTGGATGATGTTTATCAGGCGACTGATGATATCAGGCAACGAGGTGGAAAAATTATCAGGGATGCCGGACCGATGAATGCTGGTACAACCATCATCGCCTTTGTGGAAGATCCCGATGGTTATCAGATAGAACTGATTGGTAAGAAGGGCTAGGTATATTCCGTATACTTTTTCGAACTGCCCTTCACTTTTTCAACAGGGTACTTTTTCTCATTGATAGCAATCTTTTGCTTAGCCGTCTCCAGTAAATCAATATCCAGCCGCTCAGCAAGACGAATACTATAGATAAAGATATCGGCCAGCTCATAAGCCACTTCCTGGCGCTTATCTTCCTGCAGTTCATAGCTCTGCTGTTCATTTAACCACTGGAAGTGCTCCACCAGTTCAGCCGCTTCAACTATCAGGGCCATGGCCAGATTCTTGGGTGCATGAAACTGTTCCCAGTCGCGTTCCACGGCAAACTGTTTGAGCTTTTTATTTAATTGTTCAATTTCGTTCATAGTCCCTCCTGCAAGTTTTCATCCTTTCAATAAAAAAGCCCGCTGTAACGGGCTTTTTGTGTAAGATTTCGTACTGTCTGTCAGTGCATGCCAAACTGAGTGGCCTGTTGGGCGTGACGATGTAACTCCAGACATGACCAGGAATCATAATCTACAATCTGTCGACTGCCATCAAGATATTCAATCACGACACTTGCTGGCTGTGTATCTGCATACATCAACATCTTCACCTTCAGCAACTTACCTGTTTTATTCATATACCAGTTTCCGACCACTGGCTGGTGATTCATAAACATTTGACCGAGCCTCCCGATTCATACTTGTTATGCATACACACCCGAGAGCCTATTGTATCCAGACTCTCTACAATTTCAACATATTTTTTATGGGTTTTAGGCGAGCAAACTTGAGTAAAACACTCTGGCTTTACTCGTCTGTCACACACCCTTCCGAAGCGGTCTTTACATTTTTTATATATTTGTAGAGCGTACCACGATTTGCTTTATAGGGAGGCATTTTCCAGGACGATTTCCGCTTGGAAAATTCCTCATCACTGACATCGACCGATAACTCCAGTTTATCAGCATCAATGGTAATTTCGTCACCATCCTGGATCAGCCCAATGGGCCCGCCTTCCTGGGCTTCGGGAACCACGTGGCCAATGATAAAGCCGTGTGAGCCGCCAGAAAAGCGGCCATCGGTAATCAGGGCCACATCATTACCCAGTCCGGCTCCCATGATGGCCGAGGTCGGTGTGAGCATCTCCGGCATACCAGGCCCACCTTTTGGCCCTTCATAGCGAATCACCACCACATCACCCTTACCAATCTTGCCGTCTTCCAGAGCCTTGAGCATATCTTCCTCACAGTCATAGACCTTGGCCGGGCCAACAAAACGCAGGCCTTCTTTACCTGTGATCTTGGCCACAGAACCTTCTGGTGCCAGATTACCCTTGAGGATCTGGATGTGGCCTGTCTCCTTGATCGGTTTGTCCAGGGGCATAATGACGTCCTGCCCCTCACTCAGGCCGGGAACTTCGGCCAGATTTTCAGCCACGGTCTTGCCCGTAACTGTCATGCAGTCACCGTTGATCAGCCCCTGCTCCAGGAGAAATTTCATAACAGCCGGTGTTCCACCCACGTTATGCAGATCTTCCATGACATATTTGCCACTGGGTTTGAGATCGGCCAGGAAGGGAATTCGGCTACTAACTGCCTGGAAATCATCCAGCGTCAGATTCACATCAACAGCACGGGACATGGCAATCAGGTGCAATACAGCATTGGTGGATCCCCCCGTGGCCATAATGATCACCATGGCGTTTTCAAAGGCCTCACGAGTCATAATGTCGCGAGGCTTAATATCTTTTTCCAGCAGGTGGCGAATGGCATGACCGGCACGTACACACTCATCCAGCTTGCCCTGATCCACCGCCGGGGTCGATGAACTATAAGGCAGACTCATACCCATGGCCTCAATAGCAGTGGCCATGGTGTTTGCCGTATACATGCCGCCACAGGAGCCGGCCCCAGGGCAGGATTTCTCGACAATACCCTGACGTTCATCATCACTGATCTTTCCTGCAATGAACTGACCATAACTCTGGAAGGCCGAAACAATATCCAACGGTTGATCATTCAGATATCCGGGTTTGATAGTACCTCCGTAAACCATCAGGGCCGGACGATTCAGGCGCCCCATAGCAATCAGCACACCAGGCATGTTCTTGTCACAACCTGGAATGGCAACCAGGCCGTCATACCACTGGCCGCCCATCACTGTCTCAACCGAATCGGCAATGATGTCCCTTGATTGAAGGGAATAACTCATACCGCGTGTGCCCATGGATATTCCATCAGATACGCCAATAGTATTAAAACGCATACCCACCAGATCCGCTTCAACCACACCTTTCTTGACCATGGCAGCCAGATCATTCAGGTGCATATTACAGGTATTGCCCTCCCACCAGACGCTGGCAATCCCAATTTCTGCTTTCTTCATATCCTCAGAACTCAGGCCAGTACCATACAGCATGGCCTGTGAGGCGCCCTGGGACTTGGGCTCGGTGATGCGGGAACTAAACTTGTTTAACTTGTCAGCCATGGTCGAAAATTCTCCAAAATCTCACTGATTCAGTCATTCAAAAGACGACTGGATTTACCAAAATTCTTTCCCGTATCATACTATTCCTCCATTATAAAAAAGGGAATAGACTCGGGCAGGGGCCAAGTATAAAACAAGTTACGCAGGAACCGTTAAAAACCGCGTGCTGATTCACGTTTTAGGCTTTCAAGTTAATTCACAATGGGCCGATAAGCTTTAATAAGGACGGAGAGGAATTATAATAATTTTATTAAAAACCAATAAGTTAGGCTGTCTTCACTATCCTGACTCAATGACCACAGGGCCGATATGAGACAAGTATCTCTGCACAGGAAGTTCAGAATATTTTCCAGCATGCTGCTGGGAGGCTTACTGTTATGTCCTGCCATCAGCAATAGCTATGACAAAGATACCTATGCCGACCAGCGAAAAGATTACATCGCTGCAGAAAAGGCCCTCAACCGAGGTCAGCTTGGCCACTACCGTGAACTGGCTACTCGGTTAAGCGAGTACCCATTATATCCTTACCTTAAATTCAAACGGATGCACCGTGAACTGGGTAAATTGCCTGATGCTGAAGTGCACAAGTTTCTGGTTGACTACAATGACTCTCCAGTTTCAAGCAAACTACGCCATGCCTGGTTACGTAAACTCGCTAGCCGCCAACAATGGCAAACCCTGGTAGACAATTATTATCTGGTGAAGAATACCCAACTTCACTGCCACTATTCTCGAGCCTTGTTTGAAATAGGCGACACCCGAGCCACCGAAGTGGCAAAGGAACTATGGCTAACCGGCAAATCCATGCCCGCTAGCTGTCAATACAGTTTTAAACGCCTGCGAGAAGTCGGCATTCTCAATGATGACCTGACCTGGAAGCGTATCCAATTGGCCATCTATTCCGGAAGATCCCAGCTTGCCCGCCATCTGGGTAAAACCTTGCCAGCCAAAGATAAAAATCTACTTCAGCTCTGGCTCAAGGTTCGTCGCAAACATGAACTTCTATCGAAAGTCTATAACCTGAATACAGATTACAGACCAGAGGTCGTACGCTGGATGATTGTAGATGGTGTTCGCAGCATGGCCCGTAAAAAAGAATTACAGGCCACCCGTGTCTGGCTGGATATTCGTGATGACTACCAATTCACACCGGAAGACCACCAACGGATTGAACGCCGGCTTATATATAAACTGTCACAGAATGAAAATGAGCAGGCCCAGCACCTCTTTAAAGAACTGACCCCGGCCATCCCGGACAATCGCATGTTCACCTATTACACTCTGTCTGCCCTGCAGGACCGTGACTGGAAATCTGCCCTGAACTGGATGGGTCGACTGGATGCAACTGAACAGCAGGATTCTCGCTGGCGTTACTGGCGTGCCCGTGCCCTTGAGGCCCTGGGACACCTGGAAGAGGCCCGTGGCCTTTATTTGCTAATTGCCAATGACCGCAGCTACTACAGCTTCCTGGCCTCTGATCGTTCAGGACTGTCCTATCGTTTTGAAGACAAACCCATTGAATACAGCGACGAAGAGTTATTGAGTCTGAAAAAATTCCCTGCATTGTTACGGGCCGGGGAACTATTTTTCCTGAAGCGTATTGTAGAAGCCCGGCGGGAATGGAATGTCGCCATTCGCCAGATGAACCGGGAACAGCTCCTCAAGGCCTCAAAGCTGGCCCAGCAGTTTGGCTGGTATGATCGTGCCATTATAACGATGGCCCAGGCAGGTTATTGGGATGACCTCGAGCTTCGTTTCCCACTGGCACACCAGAACCTAGTCCTGAAACATGCCAATCGACAGAAAATCAATCCCGCCTGGGCCTTTGCCATTATCCGGCAGGAAAGTGCCTTTACAGCGGATGCCCGCTCTCATGCTGGTGCCATGGGATTGATGCAGCTAATGCCTCGTACGGCGAGACAGGTGGCACGCAGTATGCGAATCCGTCGGCCAAAACGCCATGACCTGATCAATGTGACAACCAACGTCCGCCTGGGTGTGCGCTACCTTAAGAAGGTTTACGACAAGTTTAAGGGTAATTCTGTCTTGGCCACAGCAGCCTATAATGCCGGAGGCCACCGCGTTAAACAGTGGTTACCCGAATCAGGTTCCACCCCTGCAGATATCTGGGTTGAACAGGTTCCCTTCCAGGAAACTCAAGACTACCTGAAGCGCGTGTTGGTCTACACCATTATTTATGAGAAACGCCTTGGCCTGGAAAGTGTGCCACTACTCAAACGTATGCTACCGATTCAGGGCAAAGATCCTATTGTCCTGTCCAGTAAAGTCAAAAAGCAAGCTCCTGACGTCTGATCTCACACATTCTTAAAATAATTATAACTATTTGATTTAGTTATAAATTAATTACTTTAATCCTCGTAAAACCAGCCGATAGCAAAGTAGGATCTTTTAATTATTGGAACAAGTCATGTCATACCTGCTCTTTGCCTTAATCGGAACTATTGTATTTGCCACGCTGTTTCATGTTCGAAAACAATTTCTGCAAACCGCTCATATTCGCCAAAGTCTGAACCAAGCCCGTGCCAGTCAGACACTTACCGGTATGCATAAGCTAAGAAAGGATACGTAAGAATAAATAGAAAGCCGGGTAAATTATTACCCGGCCTGGTGACATCAACAAAATTGATTAACAGCGAAGACTAGGCTCGTTGTCCGCTGTAACTTGAAATGATTTGATCTTCCAGGGTAATCCTATCCGCCAGTACTTCACCCAGCTTTGATAAGTCCTGTTCCAGGTTGGCCAGGTTGTCACAGTGATCTTCACAGTCATACTTCTCATTGAAATCGAGAATAAAACGGGTCGAGGCCGAAATTTCCGGATAAATCTTTTCTGCCACCTTACGCACCTCGGTACGTCGCTCGGCATCTTCCTCAATAAACCGGTAGAGCTGGAAATGAGCACTTGCCGTGTAGTCGACCAGGGCCTCACAGAACTCCTGAATCGTCCTTTGCATCTCCTTATCCGGATTAAACGGCCGCATTCCAGCCAGCTGGCTGAACAGCGTCAGGGTCGCGTTACGGGTTTCTAGTAAGGTATGCAGCTTTTCAAATGAACCAGTACGTCTTTCGACTGGAGCAGATTGTGTTGACGTCATCATTGTCCCCTTCAATTTTTTACTATTAGTCGGTTTGGAACACCCTAACTATGCACTTAGTATGCCATGGTCTGTCAAGACTCTTTTTCTCGACTGACTGGACGGTTTGGGTCCGTTATCCACTCACTCCATGATCCTGGATAGAGCAGGCTTCCCTTCAAGCCTATGATTTCCATGGCTAAAATATTATGACAAGCTGTGACGCCTGAGCCACAACTGTGAATAATCTTTTTTCCTGTGAAATTCGTTACATTTTGTGAAATCTGAGCTTGCAATTTATCTGGTGTCAAAAATTTTCCCTGCGCGTCAAGATTATTTTCAAATGGACTATTGATTGAACCGGGAATATGACCCGCCACTTTATCCAGTGGCTCCACTTCTCCGAGGTAACGAGCTTCGTCACGGGCATCCACCACGATAGCAGTCCCTTTTTCCATGGCCTCTTTTACTATCTCGCTTGAAACCCATAGTGCATCGTTAGCACTGGCCTGAAAGTCTGAAGGTAGTATGGTAGGAACATCCGAACTCACAGGCAATCCTGCCTCCTGCCAGGCGGCAAACCCTCCATTCAAAACTGCCACCTTGTCATGCCTCAACCAACGACTGAGCCACCAGAGGCGACTGGCAAGGGCGCCAGCCTGACCATCATAGACAACCAACTGAGTATCACGAGTGATTCCCCACTGGGAAAATCGCCCTGCCAGCACACTGACATCAGGTAAGGGGTGGCGACCAGTAGTATTAGAATGGGGACCTGAAAGATCTTCTTCCAGATGGGCATAAAGGGCATTGGGGATATGTGCTTCGTGATACCACTGTCTACCTGCCTCAGTTTTCATCAAATCAAATCGACAGTCCATAATCCGCCAGTCGGGGGCATCGACATGCCTGGCCAAATCACTGGCCTCAATGATAGTGGTATAAGCCTTGTTCAAGGATTGTCACCGTTCTTGTTTTACCCCCCGGCCAGAAAAGTATGGCAGATAAAACTCTAAAGTGAATCATCTGGCTATTGGGTATACAGATCGCATCGACTACAATATTAGTCCCTGCTAAATTGACCCTACTATTATGGCTGCTCCTGAACTGCTCCTTCCCGCCGGTACGCTGAAAAATATGCACTATGCCTTTGCCTATGGTGCCGATGCGGTATATGCCGGCCAACCCAGGTATAGCCTGCGGGTGCGTAATAATGATTTTATGCTGGAGAATCTGGCCACCGGTATTGCCGAGGCCCATCGCCTGGGGAAAAAGTTTTTTGTTGCCAGCAACATCCTGCCCCATAACGCCAAACTCAAAACCTATCTGGCCGATATGCAACCGGTCATCGACCTGAAACCGGATGCCCTGATCATGGCCGACCCCGGCCTCATTATGATGGTGAAGGAAAAATGGCCTGACATACCCATCCATCTTTCGGTACAGGCCAATACGGTTAATTATGCCGGTGTCAAATTCTGGCAATCCATTGGGTTGGAGCGGGTCATCCTCTCACGGGAACTGTCCCTGGATGAAATCACCGAAATTCGCCAGCAGTGTCCGGACATGGAGCTGGAGGTCTTTGTCCATGGTGCCCTGTGTATCGCCTATTCTGGCCGCTGTTTATTATCCGGTTATTTCAATCACCGCGACCCCAACCAGGGAACCTGCACCAATGCCTGCCGTTGGGAATACAAGCTGCACCAGGCCGACGAAACGGAAAGTGGTGACATCCATAAGATAGAGTTTGATGCCATGGCGGCCCTGAAAAACCCACCACCCTTTGCTGAAGCCGATGAGCGTCGCCACCCCCTGGCCGATGAGGTTTATCTCATCGAAGAGCAAGGTCGGAATGGGGAATACATGCCTATTTTGGAAGATGAGCATGGCACCTACATCATGAACTCTCGGGATCTACGGGCCATCCAGCATGTTGAGCAGTTAGCGAAAATTGGTATCGACTCCCTGAAGATCGAAGGTCGAACCAAATCCCATTATTACGTAGCCCGTACCGCCCAGCTTTATCGGCAGGCCATCGATGATGCCGTGGCCGGTCGACCCTTCAACCCCGAGCTCTATGGCAAGCTGGAAGGACTGGCCAACCGAGGCTATACCGAAGGCTTTTACCAGCGCCACCCGAATCAGGACTATCAAAATTACCTGCAGGGTATCTCCCGCAGCCAACACCAGCAATTTGTGGGGGAAATCATCAGCTTTGATGATGCCAGTGGTATGGCGGAAGTGCTGGTTAAGAATAAACTCCGTGTTGGTGATCAAGTGGAAGTCATTGCACCAGCCGGTAATCAGCTTATCACCGTACAGCATATGGAAAACCTTAAGGGGGAAGACATGCAGGAGGCCCCCGGTGGTGGTTATCAGATTCGTATTCCCCTGCCTGCGGCTCAATATGAGAAAGGCTTACTGGCCAAATACCTGCAAAATTGAGCCTGCTACCATGAACTAAAGTTTTCCATCCACCTGCCGGTAAATAGATAAATAGTGGGTTAGCGACAATAATAATAGTTCATGTCCATTGACTTCTTATCAAGCAAAGAACTCTTTCTGACCATCGATCAAGGTGGCCATGCCACTCGTGCCATTGCCTTTAATGGCCAGGGCGTCATGATCGCTGAAACCCATCAGGACATTCAGGTCCAGCATCCGCGGGAAGATTATGTTGAGCATGATGCCCAAGAACTGGTTAACTCAGTACAAACCGTACTTAATAAAATGGTCGAGACACTCGGGGATCGAGTCAGTGATGTCATTGCGGCAGGCATGGCAACACAACGCTCGAACATCGTTTGCTGGGATAAACGTAGCGGTAAAGCATTAACACCCATCATTAGCTGGCAGGATCGACGCAACCACCAATGGCTAAAACAGTTCAAACCCCGTGCCGAAGAAATTCATAAAACCACCGGACTGTTTTTGTCACCCCATTACGGGGCCAGTAAACTGCGCTGGTGTCTGGAAAACTATCCTGAACTACAAGACGCTCTTGATTCTGGCGATCTTTGTATGGGCCCCATGGCCAGTTACTTTGTCTTCAGTATCACCAAAGAACATAATTTCCTGACCGATGTGGTGAATGCCTCACGCACCCAGTTATGGAGCCTGCATACCAGTGACTGGGATCCTGCATTACTTAAGTTGTTTGATATTCCTCTACAGGCCTTACCGCTTTGTAAACCCAGCGCTTCATGTTTCGGCCATATACAGCTGGCAGATAAAGATATCCCGCTTAATCTCGTAACCGGAGATCAATCGGCGGCCATGTTTGCCTATGGTCACATTCAACCAGATACCGCCTATATTAATACCGGCACTGGAGCCTTTGTCTCTCGCCCTTCCGGCCCATTAAAAATCTTTGGCCGCCGTTTACTTACCAGCTTGATCAATCAATCAGAACATGAAAGCCAGTATGTCCTGGAAGGTACCGTGAATGGTGCAGGCAGTGCCCTGAGCTGGCTGGCAGAGGAACATAATGTAACTGATATTGAAAACAGGCTGGCCGACTGGCTGGAACAAGTGACCTCACCCCCTCTGTTTTTTAATGGTATCTCAGGACTGGCGGCCCCATTCTGGATTGCCGACTTCCCCACCCGTTTTGAAACCGAAAACTGTAGTGACGCTGAAAAGGCCGTTGCAGTAATTGAGAGCGTGGTTTTTTTACTCTGTGCCAATATTGAAGAAATGCAAAAACTTTCTTCACCACCCGAACAAATCCAGATTACCGGTGGCCTGGCCATTCAGGATGGGTTGTGCCAAAGGCTGGCCGACCTGACCGGTCTTCCCGTCTATCGACCTGTTGAATGTGAAGCCACTGCCAGGGGAGTTGCCTATTTACTGGTGGAAGAAGTGGATCAATGGCCGGAACAGGAACCTGGTGTCTGGTTTGAACCTGCTAACAACCCTGGACTGGAGGAGCGTTATACCCGCTGGACCCAGACCATGTTGGCGATCATGAGAAATTAATCAGTTAAACGAAGACGATACTGGGTTTAACATCAATTTTGCCGTATCAGCAATCGGCTTCCTTGCTGGCAAAATAGGCCTGAGTTGTTTGAGCACCTGCAGTGCCGTTGCACGATAGCCCGTTAACTTACCACCATATAACGTTAACAATGACTCAAGGCTGGCGTGTTGATACAAGATAGTGTCTCTGGGACGATGAAAATAATGATGATTTGTTCTCGGTAAAACCCGCAGGCCCGAGAAACTGCCAGTCATCTCATCCTGCCCATCAAAATAATGTCCATAGACCTCTAATAAATATTCAATTTCATCATCGAGTGGTTTGGAATTTGCGGGATCGCCCAAAAATGGGGTCTCAGTCGTTCCCACCATGGTCCCACCCTGCCATGGCATAACAAAGACCGCACGCCTGTCCTGTGGTGCCTCAACGTAATAGATTCCATTCGGTGCCGGTTGTGACAACACAATATGTGTTCCCTGCACCAGATCCATTTCCAGTTTGGGTACCTCTGGTGACACACTGTCCAGCACCCGATTGACCCATGGTCCGGCGGCATTCACTACAACTTTACACTGACATTCTTTTTCCTGATCCTGTTGTTGATAAGCAATGGCAAATTGATGCTGCTGATGTGTTATCTGAATAACCCTGGCAGGACATACCAGTTCTGCGCCAAGCTCCATAGCTGACTGCATGACGGACCGTGTCAGCGCTTTATCATCGGTCTGTGCATCAAAGTATCGATAGACGGCCTGTAGTGATGTCGTATTCTTTAATTCAAGTCCAGATACAGTATCACGATCGAGTTTTGTAAAACGGGCATCATGGGTGAAGTTACCCAGCATGGCATATAGAGACAGACCGGCTCTGATCTGCCAGGATCGACGCGAGGTTTCAGGATAAACAGGTATATAAAAGGGAACCAGTTTGACCAACTCAGGTGCCAGCTTGAGTAACAGGGCCCGCTCCAGCAGAGCCTTTCTCACCAGACTGAACTGGCCACTTTCAAGATATCGCAAACCACCATGGATCAATTTACTGGAACGACTCGATGTCCCTGAGGCCAGCCCATCCTGTTCAAATAGAATAACACTGTAACCGGCAGCCGCAGCTGCCTGCGCCACTCCAACCCCCTGAATCCCTCCACCAATAACTGCCAGGTCATACATACAAATTAATTACCTGCAATATCTCGAGTCTGCTCAAGCATTTCTCCAATGGCAAAGGTCTCAACAAACTCTATTCCTCGTTTATGAAGTGCTACCGCCAGCTTGGGATCGGTACATTCATAAACTGCCAAATGAGTATTATTCAACTTTAAATCACCTTCAGCAGGCACGGTTTCCAGATCACAAAAAAAGTATTGTGGATTTAGATCAGCAATAGCCTCATTGTTCCTCTCTTCCCAGTCATCATGTACCGCACCTATAGGCCATTGGTACTGCTCTGAGACATAGGCTAATGCTTCGATACTGTAGGAAATGATGACACACTGATCTTTAACCGGTTCCAGCGTCGATAAAACCTGCTCAACCATGAATTCAATACCAAACTTTTCCAGGCTGCTTCGTTTTAGTTCGATAAAAACCGTCACCTTAGGATGAGTCTGCATCAACCCGACCAGATCAAGCAATGTGGTAATTGGGTTATCGGCAAACTTATTACCAAATCGCCCTGAGTCACTGGCACGAAATTCATTTAATTCAGATGCTGTGTAATCATGTAGGCTACCTGCTTGATCACAGAGCCGCTGCATGTCCCGATCATGAAATAGAAAGGGAACCTTGTCCTTACTAAGCTGGATATCAACCTCAAGAAAATTTGCTCCTGCTTCGATGGCTGCCCCCAAACCCACTAGAGTATTCTCAGGGTAATTTAAGGTATAACCACGATGGGCGACCAAGTTAACTGATTTTTCCATAACTAAATTTTACAGGTTATTTTTTATTGAAAAAATAATGTGAATAATTCACAAAATTAATGTTAATTTTTCTCTAACATAATTTTACATTTTTTATAGAATTTATGTTAATTTTACCCCAGTACAAGGAAGTTTAGACTAATCATTCTAGTACATTAAAAGTGGGTTAATAGTTGGAAAACCTCAAACTTTTTGAATTCATAGACCGACTAAACACAGCAAATACTTACGACGTGATTCATGGCGTCTGTATGGACTTTTGCGTGCAATATGGTTTTGACAAGTTTATCTATGCTGCCCGCATTCCAACCTCTCTCGTCAGTCCTAACTATATATTTATCAACGGCTACCCGCAGGAATGGCGCGATCATTATGTAGAACAGGACTATTTACGAATCGACCCTACAGTTTCCCACTGTTTTTCAAAAACCACACCAATTTACTGGGAACATATTGTAAATACAGCATGTAAGGAAAATAAAAATGTTGATAAGCTTTTTGCTGAGGCAGGTAGTCTGGGCCTGCAAAATGGGATCAGTTTTCCAATTCATTGCATCCATGGTGAAAGTGCCATGTTCAGTATGGCGGTCAATCTGAGTACCGACAAATCCCGGGACATCATTAAAGAAACCGTCGCTCTTGCACATCTGTTTGTTACCTATGTACATGAAGCGGTCGTCCGCGTCCCCGATAATGGGCTGGTCGCCCAGGTCAATGCACAGCTTACCTCACGCGAGAAAGAGTGCTTACTATGGACAACAGAGGGAAAGACATCCTGGGAGATATCCCAGATATTAAATATTTCTGAAAGGACTGTAGTTTTTCACATTAATAATGCAGTTAAAAAACTTGATGTTGTCAACAAACAACATGCCGTAGCTCGTGCGATTTCTCTTGGCCATATTAAACCTGTTATATAAGGGACATTTAGTAAAACAGTTAATACCATGCAGTAAACCTAATGTAATCTACCTGTAATATTTGACAGCTTACCCAAAGACTTAAATCAAGATTTACTTCTCCTGACGACAACTTGAATTGGGAGAAATAATATGACTATCTACTTTGGCAAAGCTGATGAATTTATTTATGACCACCATACACTCTACAATATGTTTAGATTCCGCCATCATATATTCCATGATCGACTCAAGTGGGACGTAAATAGTATTGGTGGAATGGAATACGATGAGTTTGATACGTTGAACCCATATCATATGATAGCGGTCAACCACGATCAACAGGTAGAGGCATGCTGGCGTCTCTTACCAACGACAGGCCCCTATATGTTACAGAAAACATTTTCACAATTGCTTAAGGGTGAAAATGCACCCTCACAAAATGACGTGTGGGAGTTGAGTCGGTTTGCTGTGATCTCCTCTAATCAGAAAAAATCAACCCAGGCGGTAATGAGTGAACTTTCATTTCAAATGTTTCAGCAAACGTATGAATTTGCTATTCAAAATAATATAAAATCCTATGTTACCGTTGTTAGTGCCGCCGTTGAAAGAATGTTTATGCGTGCAGGCTTTCCTATGCGACGGTTTGGTGATGGTGAGTCACAAAAAATTGGCAAAATTACCACAGTTGCATGCTGGATGGATGTAAATGAACAATATAAGGATGCAGCATATCAGCTAAGTAATAGTCGTAATGCCGCATAAGTCTTTAATGTGCTGTGAACAGGTATCTTTTCAGGCTACAATACCTGTTCACAGTCTCTATTTTTCAAATCAGGTTATTAAAATGGATTTTGACAGCTTATTGGGAAATTTAGAAAATACTAATTGTGTTGAGCAACTTCGAAGCTGTTGCAATATTTTTGTAGATATACATAACTATGATTATTATTCATTATATGGCTCGATATATACAAGCTTACTAAGTCCTTCCTTACATAAAATTTCAGGCCCCCATAACAAACGTCCTAAAAATAATGAAACCGAACATGATATCTTACAGACATGCATAGATTCTACAACACCGGTTATATTAGGAAATTTTTCTGATTCAAAGTTAATATTTAATCCATTAATCCGTACTATTCACAAACCAAATGCAAGAAAGCTTGATATCTACTTCCCTATACATTTTCCTGTTGGGAAAATTGCTATTTTTCATCTAACCAAGCGATCCAAAAAAGAAAACATAGAAGAGAGTGTATTTAATATACTACCTAAAGGTAGACAGTTTGCCAGTGAGGCAGGACTTGCGTTTGTATCACTTATAGAAAAAGAATGGGAAAATATTTATCCCGAACTTTCACAACGAGAGCGCCATTGTCTTTTATTAACTGCGGATGGTTTGTCACCAAAAAATATCGCCGAAGAAATAGGCCTTTCCCAGCATACTGTGATCTTCTACTTAAAAAACGTCAGAAAAAAATATGATGCTAAAAATATTCAAAGTGCCATTAGTAAAGCCATTTTAAAGGGTGACATCATGCCCCAAATGGTTTCAGTTGAAACATGACTGTTCGCCAGGCTTAGCTTCATGTAGCCAGTTCATATATGCTTTCACTTCAGCAGTATTTTCTTCAGGTGCCCAACTGGCAAAGTCTTTATCGGTCAGCGGAATATATGGTCCCTGCTTGACCTCAAAAAAAACGGCCCCGTCTTCCAATGCAAGGACGGTATGCCATGTATCAGGTTTTATTTCTGCTCCCAGCACATCACCATTAGCTGAAAACTCTATACGTTCTGTGACTTTTCCACCATCATCAAATATCAATGCTGCAAAAGCCCCTTTTACAGCAATAAACAGTTCAGTCTTTTCTTTTTCAGGGTGTCGATGAGGCCTGACATAACTATCCGTTTGCATGGCAATAAAAAGTTTCTGTAGCGGGGCATCAAGCGATTCATGCAGGTTTAGATTTGTTCTTCTTCTGGGTGATGAAACAGCTTCCTGATTGAGCCTTTCCAGCATTTTTTTATCCAGTTGCTTAATCATGTTAAATCACCCGATCATTACCACCATCTACAGGCAATTGGGCACCCGTAGTTTTGGCGAATAGTTTGCCACACATTTCGGCCACCAGTTCAGCCACATCATGGCTACTAACTTCTGTTTTAAGAATATTTTTCCGTTTGTACTCATCGACCGAAAGGCCATAGGATTCGGCTCTGGAGTTCAGCACTTCATCCGTCCAGATGCCTGTATCAAACACAGCATCCGGGTGTAGGGTATTGACCCGGATATTATCCTGCCCCCATTCCAGGGCCGCCACCCTGGCCAATTGATTGATTCCAGCCTTGGCTACCGAATAGGCCGCTGCACCGGGGCCAGGGGCCAGCACGTTCTTGGATCCCATCATCACAACCCGACCACCATTAGGCGCAATTTTCAATAGTGGATAGGCCTCTCGCATTAACATGAGATTGGAATCCAGATTAATCTGCATCACTTCACGCCAGCTTTCATCACTGAGTGCATATATATTTTGACTCTTTGGAAAAATCCCGGCATTCAAAATTAACATATCAATACCACCAAAGTGTCTTACAGCCTTTTCCAGGGCCAGCTCTACATGTTGCCTGATACTCACATCACAGCTTATTCCTAAATAAGCCGGCTGTTGCTCAAGAGACTCAACAGCATCATTAATATCCAGACCAATTACAGCAGCACCTCTGGCCAGAAATGAGTTTACACAGGCCAGACCTATTCCAGATGCTGCGCCTGTAATAAGGACAACTTCACCCATAAACTCCGGGCTTGCTCCTGATTTTTTCAGTTTTGCCTGCTCCAGTTCCCAATACTCAACATCAAAAATATCTTTTGCCGGTAATGCCCGATATTCACCTAAGCGAGTAGCCCTGGTAATAACATCAATGGTGTGATCATAAATATCAGCAATTATTGCTGTCTCTTTTGCAGTAGCCCCAACAGTCCCGACTCCAAGTTCATGATCCAGAATGACTCGTGGAGTAGGATCCAACATCGATAACGCCTGTTTTGCACTGGACTCATGGGCTTTGAAATATTTTGTATACTCCTGTACATAAGCATCTACGTCCATGCCTAACATTGGCAACCTTTTGGTCCGAATCACATGATCAGGTGTTGCCGGTCCTTCCTGAGAAATATCGCCGAGGTCTTCCCGGTTGACAAAATCAAGATTCTTGAGGCCTGAATTAAAACTAACCAGCATCGGTTTTTTGGCATGCTTCGAAATATCACTGCGGAGTTCAGAAATTTTCTGAACATGAGACTTGCCATCATCCACCTCTTTGTTGGAACTCAGGATAGTCCAGGCCTTGTTTTGTTTGATGTAGGATTCAGCCATGCTTACCAAAGAAATCATTCTTTCATAAGACTCTTTGGCTGTTTCACCAAATGAGAAAATTCCGTGGTTCATTAATACCATCCCAATGGTGTTGTCATTCACCTGCTTGGGAAATTCTGTGGCACATAACCTTGCCAGATCGAAACCGGGCATGCAGTAGGGAAGAATTACAACTTTGTCTCCATAGATATCCTTGATTCGGTTCAGACCATTTGGTGTATTGGTTATGGTCACCAGTGAATCAGCATGGGTATGGTCAACATATTTATACGGTAGAATCGCATGTAAAATTGCCTCAACCGAAGGTGTAGGAGCCGAAGCATTGGTCATGTGGGTCTTTAACTCATTGACCATCTGTGAATCACTCAGGGTTTCGAGTTCCGCCAGGCGAACCAGATGATTTAAACGTACAGGTGAAAAACCGGGGCGTTCTATAAACTCAAGATCCCAGCCACTACCTTTCACATACAGAATCGTTTCTGTTTCACCCAGAATATTCTGTTCATCAATCTTGACCGAGGTATTTCCACCTCCATGTAAAACCAGTGTCTTGTCTCTACCAAGTAATCGTGAACTATAGACCCTTAGATCAAGTTCATCTTTACACTGTTCAGCCTCTTCCGAAGTCCACAAGCTATTCATCAATTTGTTACCACGATATGTTCAAGGTTGTTGTTATCTAATGAACCCCGAATGCCAAATACGTCTGGATATACCTCCGAATAAAAAAAATGGCTTTCGCACTTACAATCAGAGGAACCAAGCCCCGGCATCGGGATTTGTAATTTTATAGTGTAATACAGCCTGTCGGACCAGGCATGTTCGCATTTAATATTATCCGTACTATACCAGAGCTCACGCAGAAGGAGATGGGGACGAATATAGTCCAGGTGCCAGTGTGGTTTCTTACTAACTCCCTGGTGATGACGTATTCTGGCCCGAAGTCCTCCTGAACCGAAAGCGCTACCGACATAGAAATAATATCCTGGCACCAGTTCCAGGCTACCGCGTCGCCCGACATTCACCATGACCTGTTTGTCCGATTGAAATACCAGCAGGTATGTCCCTGCTATCGGTGGAATATCTTCAAGCATTCACAGATTATAAAAAGGTTAAGGATAGGCTGCGAGCTAAAAATAAGAAGTTAGTACGAGAGTGTAATCACATCGCCTTCTAATCGAAACGCTTACGATCATGGGGTAGGCCGTAATCGATGGCTGGCCCCTTGGGCACAATCCGGCTGGGATTAATGGTGGGATGACTCCAGTAATAATGGCGCTTGATATGATCCATAAAGACTGTCTCTGCAATACCTGGCTGCTGATATAAATCTCGCAAATAATTTGACAGGTTTGGATAGTCAACAATACGCTGACGATTGCACTTGAAGTGACCAACATAGACAGGGTCAAACCTTACCAGGGTTGTAAATAGACGCCAGTCGGCTTCAGTTATTTGTGTGCCCGTCAGATACCGTTGCTGGCCAAGGCGAGATTCTACCTCATCCAGAGCAGAAAAAAGATTGTCAAAGGCCTTCTCATAGGCCTGCTGACTGGTCGCAAAACCCGTTCGGTACACGCCGTTATTAATATTGTGATAAATAAACTCATTGATTTTATCGATATCCGAACGCAGGTTTTCCGGATAATAATCTGCGGTATCACCTGTCAGGGTATTAAAGGCGGTATTGAACATCCGGATGATCTCGGAAGACTCATTGTTCACAATGGTCTGCTGCTGTTTGTCATACAGTACCGGGACAGTCACGATGCCTGAATAGTCCGGCCTGGCCTGTTGATAGACCTGGTACATGAAATCACAGTTATTAAGATGATCCTCTGTGGCCCCATCAAAGCTACCAAACTTCCAGCCTTCCGGCCCCATATCCGGACTGACCACCGAAACACTGATCAAATCCTCGAGTTTTTTGAGTTTACGAAAGATCAGGGTGCGATGTGCCCAGGGACAGGCATGGGAAATATAGAGGTGATAACGACCGGCTTCGGCTTTAAAACCGTCACCGCCGCTTTGACCTGCCGTTCCGTCCGCCGTTACCCAATGCCTGAATTGAGAGTCCTGCCGGATGAATTCCCCCTCTTCCGAGGTCGAGGGCTCCCAGTCCAGCCTAAGTTCACCATTTAATAAGATACTCATAAGCTAAAAGCATACCTGATTATGCAAAAGAAAGAGACCGGGCAAGCCGGCCTCCTTTGTCTGTGCATAGACATGAAAAACATCCTAAACAAACCAAATTCCAGGCCATCTCATTAGAGTAAATATTCACTAATTGCCCAGTAATTGATCTGATAACTTGTTCCAGTATTTTATCCCTATCAGAATCACCGCCTTGTTTTACGGAATTTGGCCATAAATGACTTGTTACATTAATTATGGTGCAAATTTTTCGATTGAAAAGTATAATAATTTGTTCAATAGTATCGTAATTTTAGATGTATAGGTGTTATGGCTCATCCTAAGGTGACATTAGAGCAGTGGCGGGTTCTGCAGGCCGTCATCGATACCGGAGGATTTGCCCAGGCCGCAAAGACCTTGCACCGCAGCCAGTCTTCGGTCAGCTATGCCGTACAAAAACTCCAGGAACAATTAGGTACCCGGCTTTTGAGAATTGTTGGTCGCAAGGCAGAACTCACTGAAGCCGGTAAGATCCTTCTCCAGCAGTCTCGTCTACTGCTGGAAAAGGCCGGTGAGCTGGAAGATATGGCCCATATGATTAATTCGGGCTGGGAAACGGAAATACAACTGGTCGTAGATGTTGCCTACCCTACCCGTGATTTAATCCATGTCCTGAAACAGTTTGAACCCCTGAGCCAGGGCACCCGAGTACTCCTCAAAGAGGTTGTCCTGTCAGGAGCCGAAGAGGCCCTGATACAGGGCAATGCCGACCTGGTCATCACTGCCGTCATGCCTCAGGGCTTCCTGGGCGACTTACTGACAGAAATTGAATTCATTGCCGTCGCCCACCCGGAACACTCGCTTCACCAGATGAAAAAGGAACTTGTGGCCAGTGATCTACAGCAGGAACTCCAGGTGGTCATCAGTGATTCCGGCGTACTCCAACAAAGGGACGTTGGCTGGCAGGAATCCCGTTACCGCTGGAGTGTGACCCGCCTTGAGACGGCTGTTGAGACCATCAGCAGCGGCCTTGGCTTTGCCTGGTTACCTGTGCACATGATAGAAAACCAGCTCAGACGAGGGGAGTTACAAGCCCTGCCTCTCCGTGAAGGCCAAACTTACAAGGCACAACTCTACCAGGTAATGGTTAACCCTGCTCAACCCGGCCCCGCCACAAGTCAGCTGGCCAAACTCTTCCTGCAATACGAGCAGGCTCGACAGAGCACCCAGGAACAACTGCTCGCCCATATGTAATATTGTCGATTTTCCTTACACTTTCTACATATTTATATTAACCAATACCTTCAACCCTCTGTTTAACCAGCATTTTTTGTAATGGCATAGTCTCTGCACATATCTCTCGCAATAATCATAAAGCGAGAATTCAAAATGAAATTAATGAACGTATTCGGATTTAGCCTTGTTTACTTTTTGATGAGCACAACTGCCCATGGGGGAATTAACACCGGCACCACCAGCGGTATTCTCAGCAGTAAGGAAAAATGTGCAGCTGCCCTGAATAGCTACCTCAGCTATCGCCATGAAAGCCACTCAGAAGACGCCTATAAAATCCAGAAGCTGGAAAACCAGGTCGATGCCCTGTGCGAGGGTTACCAGATCCAGTTAATGGAAAATGAGGGCGTCATGACCGGAGTTGTCGAACTGGCAGAGTAATCTCTTTTTAATACGCAATCGCGTAATAAATGACATACACCCAGGACAACAGGCCATGGAATATGGCCCACAGGATAGATTTGTTGGCGGTATATGAAATAGCAATGGCCAGGGCCGTACCAAAGGTAATACCGGTCCGGGCCATTTCCCAACGATAGGTATACATCGCATTTGATCTCATTAGTCCTCTCCTGATCTATTTTTTCAAATAAGCCTGCCGCAAGGATGACGGAAACTTTTCAATCGCGTAACGCAACATGGTGCGTGGCATTCTGGCTATGTGCCGGTCAAGAAAATCCTCTGCCCGTTTACGATCTCGCTTGCCCACTTCCCGTATCATCCATCCCGACGCCTTATGGATTAAATCCTGTTTGTCCGTTAACAGTAAAGTCGCCAGCTCCAGAGTCAAATCATACTGCCCCTGCCGAATAAAATAGAGGGTCGCCATCATCGAAATGCGACGCCGCCAGAGATCTCTGGATCGAGCCAGCTTTTCCAGGACTGCGATATCCTGAGGATGATGATACAACCAGGCACCGACAATCTTATCGGCCGAAACATCCACCAGATCCCAGTTATTAATAACATTCGTGTGTTTAAGATAGGTACGATAAATTTTTTTCTGCAGGGACTCATCCCCTTGCTGAAACTGCTGTATCAGGATCAGCAGGGCCAATAATCGGTGCTCATGGATCCTGGACTGTAACAGTTGCAAGTTATGAATAATGGGCAAGCTGGCATGCTGCCGGGCCAGCTTTCGCAATACCGGCACACGCACCCCAATAAATCGGTCACCCTCACCGTATTCACCTGGCCCAGTTTTAAAATACCGTGCCTGATGCTCTGCATCCTGCTTATTGGCCAGGGCCTTGAGTTGCTTTCTTATCTCCCCAACGGTGCTTTCCCTTGCCTGAACCATTATCCGTAATACCTTATACCCGGTTCCGACCCACCACTACCGCCTCACGGTCATCTCCAAACAGGTACACCTCGGCCTGCATGCCGACCCGCTCAAACTCCCCGACAATCTCGTCGGGACGAAGGAAGTGGTTCCCCTGCACATGCTCTGAAAGGTTCTGAAACGCCATACCACGTCGACCAGGCTCGCGAAGCAGGCTGCGCTGCTCAGGCCAATTAGGTTCCCAGATGATGACTACCCCATCTGGCTTGAGGTGCTCCTTCATAATCCGAAAAACATTTTCTTTCTGGTCCCAGACATGGTGCAAGGCACGATTCATGGCAATCAAATCGGCCTGCTCGGTAATTCCAAAATGATTAATATCGCCGGGTTTGAAACTGACCCGATCCGCAATACCTGCCTGCTCTGCCAGCTCACTGGCCTGACGAATATTCTCATCAAAACCATCCAGCCCAATTCCACGCAGGTTGGGCAGGCGCTTTGCCAGGCCTCGTAAATACCAGCCATTACCACAACCAAGGTCCACCGCCAGCCCCTGCCGGGCATCTACCTCCTGATAGGCTGGCACATTAGGGATAATGTCACTTTCCAGAAACGGCCCAAACATCCCTTCCAGCATGGGACCAAACCATGGCAACACGGTCTTTCTCTCAGCCAGGACACGTTCCCCTGGTCGCTCTCCACTTGGCATCAGTTCTGCCGCACGCTCTGCCATATGAGCGCCGAGTACGGCATTGACAGCAAAAGGCATCAGGCTACCCGGTATATCGGGTAAAAACTGTCCGCCCAATTCCGACAGTGTAAACAGCCCCGCCTCAACTTCATCCAGTAACTCAAAGGCATAGGCACTATCACACCAGCGGTTAACATAGGCTGCATCCATGTCAGATTCGCTGGCAAGCTCCGCAGCTGTCGCCGAGCCTAACTTTTGCAACACAGTAAACAGATGGTTAACGATCCCGATATAGGCAATATTTAAAAACAGCGCCCCCTGAGTTCGGCGCATTATTTCCTGACGTATTTCAATACTCATAACCACTCACACTTAAGTTAATACACTTACTCGAATCTGATAATTTTATCTTAGTTTTCCTGCCTGGAATAATAACGGGCACCGATAGCCCGTAACCAGGGATAAGTCCAGAGAATCAAAACCAGCCCCAATCCGACAATCGACAGGCTATCACGAATTCCTGCTGGGTGAAGATGGAATGACTTCACTAGGATGGTATCAGATTTAGTAAAATGACCTTGCAAGGAAATCATTTGCTGCACATCAACTGCGACACCCTCAATCAGTATCTTTTCGTTCAGGTCCGTTAAAACATGACTCGTGGGAGAGGGGAAATAACGGACTCGATCCAGTTCAATATATTTGCCAGTCCGATTTTCATAATACCGTAGAGTCTGAACAAAATGACTGTTTGTACTTTCTGCCTGTGATAAGAAATAAAGAGGTAAAAACAAATAACAGCAAAAAAAGAATACTGAGAGACCGCCTTGAACACTCCTTCTAAATCTGACCACTACGCCACTTGACAAACTTTCCCGCCAGTAATAAATCAAATATCCCAGACCAAGTAAACTAAGACCATAGCTTACCAGGCTATTCGGCCAGAACAGGCCAATATTCAGTTGTTCCCAGTTAAGCGGTGCAAACAGATGAACCCCATTGGCCCATTTGGTCTGAAGAGCATCGAGGACTAAATGTAGAAAGATACCTAGAGCAAGCACCCAGAACACCTGACGAGCATTTTTTGCAAGCAGGCTACATGCCACAGCAAATATTAAACAACAAATCAATGATGCCTGAATCGATGCGTAGAGTTTAATATCATAGGGAAATATATCTATCGCTATGGTTTTAACAATCCGGCGCAAGATCCATGGAATATCTGGAATAATTGCCGCCAGACAGATCCACTTTAAATCGACTGTCCTGTCGATACTTCGAGTAATCAGTCCCTGAATTCCGATATGGGCCAGAGTATTTGGCATTAATTTGTCTCCACCATGGTCTATTTGTTACAAGTCATACTATCGAGCTCTATCAAGTATCAGGCTGGTGTTTATAATTCAGTGTGCTAAGGTCACTGTCTTTTCTCGCAAAACCTTAATATATAAACTATAAATCAACCAGTATGCTACTTAAATATCTGCTAAGAATTTCATGGATTATATACAGTTGGTGTGAACTGGTCATTGCCACCGCCCTGCTCTATACACTTTCCTATTTCCCTCGGCTCATTAGCCGTACCCTGTATTTCTATCTGTTTCGAACCTGGTGCAAAGTTTTTGTCAGTGCCCTGGGTGTAAATTTACGCTTGCACCAGAAAAATACCCAACCGATACCCAAAAATTTTATTCTGGTTGCCAATCATCCTTCTGCCTTTGAAGATATCGGTATCCCGGCCCTGTTTAATGTCTATTCCCTGGCCAAGGCAGAAGTGGCTGAGTGGTGGTGGGCTGGGCGTATTGTCGAGGCCGCTGGGAATCTATTTGTAAAACGTGAATCCCGCGAAGCTCGAAAAGTCGCAGCTAAAAGAATAACTGACTTTGTCAAAAGCGGGAAAAATATTGTGATCTACCCTGAAGGAGGATGTAAGGGTCGCCGGATATTTCATACCTTCATGCACGGGGCATTTGATATTTCCATGCAAACCGGTGTTCCTATATTGCCTGTTTTTTTACACTACGAATCTCAGGATGATTTTGAATGGCGTAATCCACAGACACTTCTACACAAACTCTGGCACATGATGGTTACCCAAAACAATCGGGCCAATTATTATTTATATGATGCAGTTTACCCTGACAAGTTTGAGAACAAGGAAGCCTATAATGAATATGTCCACAAGCTCTATATTGAGTGGCAGGAGCGTTATTTAAAATAACACTGCAAAAAGATTTACTCTTCTCCCCAAACCGCCTTATAGAAACGCTTCAAGCCATGAATCGCCGTATATTCACGATTATGGAAGTTCTCCTGGCTTTTTGAGGTGACTTTCAATGTGGCCTGATGCTTTTTAAGTAATACGTTTACAGAAAATTGGACATTGCTGGCAGATAATATTTTCTTCAGCAATTTTCTGGAGCCAGTAAAACGTATTTCTGCATCATAGGTCTTGGAAAAAACACCACTCTCCCGGTTTAAAATAATGGAGTCCTTAACACGCGTTAACTGCTCTGGCTTACCATCGATGGAAATTTCAAATGTCCCAGCACTTTTTTTCAGATCTTCCATATTGGTCTGTTCAGAAATGGGGAACTGTATGATTAAACGAAGCTCTTCTCCATATCGTTCATCCCACACCACACCAAGGCGAAAAGTACTAGGACTGCTATCGGCATCAAATAAAGAGGCAGGATGTAGCAGGACATATCGTTTGCCATCATAGACAGCCTTGCCCTTGATCAGTTTTCCAGGTGTATCCCCTTCAAGGGCCTGACTGATATTGGTTGTTACCAGGAATAAAAACAGGACAGACAGAATCGACTTGAAATACTTTTTCATACTGATTTCCCCACGGAAAATAACTGGTTATAAGTTAATGATTTCTAATATCACTTAACGGCAGGAAACCCTGTCACTTTACCAGGTATATTTTCGGCCCTCGCCGGGTTTCATGAAGAATTTTCGATAAATAAAGGTAGGTAGTACAAAGAAAATGGCGATAAACAGTACACTGTAGATATATGGATACTCCATAATCAGCCAACCAACAATAATTGTGCCAGTCAGCAACCAGATTAACATCATCACCGCTTTTGGGATATCTTCAGGCATTTTAGAGGCTTCCTAGTTCTTGCAATTTAACAGCCTCCCCGGTCAGGGAGAATCCCCCAATGATCATGTAGTTTCGTTCCCTAGTCAATGCTCGCCCGGAAGATTTCCGCTCAGGGAAAACACCTATGCCTTAATGATTTCAATGCCTTGCTCATCACCCGGAGGCAAAACCGGCTCATAGGCCACAACCTGGGGTTCATGGATGGGGATTTCTACCGTGATCATGCCATCATAAACTGCTGACTGTTCATTCTCAGTTTCAGAAGTTGCTGCTCCTTTGCTTGTCAGTTTTTTAGCCAACAATGAAGCCGTCTCATTAAACAAGAGCCTGTCCAGCACTTCTCTTAGTGCTAGTGCTAACGGAGGAAAGACCAAAACTGATAGTAAAATAAGGCTTACGGTTATTTCCAATGTTCCCTCTCCCTTTCAGAATGGTTAAATAGTAGGGACAGTCCCAATTAAAATCTGTGAGTTAATTCTTATTTGTAGTTTCTCTTGTATTTCTTAAGGTAATTGACAACTCGCTTATGCCGGTATCGTTTTGCCAGTCCCTCGGCATCAAACCCAGCAGTATTGCGGCTATTAATATCTGCATCATGGGCTAGCAGGTAATCAACAACCATAAGATGTCCTCCTCTTGCCGCTTTTAGCAGTGGAGTCCATTTATTGTTATTTTGAATATTGACTTCCGCACCATGATTAAGAAGATATTGCACAATTCGTAAGTGACCATAACGGGAAGAGAAGCTCATGGCATTATGTCCCTTGCCGGATTTGGCATTAACCTTTGCCCCTTTGCCTACCAGTATGGTTACCAGTTCGTACCGACCCGCTCTTGCCGCAATCATTAACAGGGTTTCAGTTTTGATACGATAATCGACACTCAGTCCCTGAGACAATTTATGATTAATAAACTCGACATCATTGTGCTGGATTGCATTGACTAGCTGCGCATTCAGGTCGACAGCATACGCAAGGGGGATATAAAGCAGGATTAACAGGCCAAGGCTGGGTAGACCCCATAATTTTTTGTTAACTGATAACACGACACCACTACAGAACACTTAACATATAAAAAATTATAGCCAAGCTCTAACGGGTATCCACCATTAAACAGATTTAATGACGGGTAAAAACCCAGTTGTTCCCTTTTGATAAGGATTTATTAAAACCATAGCCATCTTCGTCGAATGATTGAATATCTTCAGGATCCGACAGGCGATTTTTTATTATATAACGACTCAGCATTCCACGGGCCTTCTTGGCATAAATGCCAATCATTTTATATTCACCGTTTTTCTTTTCCTTGAATGCTGGTGTAATAATGTCGGCCTTAAGGGCTTTTGGTTTAACAGCCTTAAAATATTCATTCGATGCAAGATTTATCAGGCAATCTGAACCGATTTTATTCAACTGCTCATTCAGGCCTTCAGTAATAATCGTTCCCCAGAATTCATATAGATTCTTACCACGATCATTCTGTAGCCTTGTCCCCATCTCAAGTCGATAAGCCTGCATCAAATCAAGAGGTCTCAACAGCCCATACAGGCCAGATAAAATCCGCAGATGCTCCTGGGCAAACTTGAAATCTGTCTTGTTGAATGAGTATGCCTCTAGCCCCGTATATACATCGCCTTTAAACGCCAGCACGGCCTGCCTGGCATTACTGTCGTTGAAAGGCTTTTTCCAAGATGTATACCGATCGACATTTAAATCGGCTATTTTCATACTGACCTTCATCAACTCAGCAATATCCAGTGGAGAAAACTGCCGTAGACGATTAATCAACTGCTGGGAGTGATCCAGAAAGTCCGGTTGACTGGCAATGTCGGTCGGGCGCTTTGATTCATAGTCCAGCGTCTTGGCGGGAGAGACAACAATCAGCATAGTTCAACTCAATCGTTAAAAAGAAGGCATTTTATCAAATTAGCTAGCATCCTCAATCCTTAACAACTGGAAGGAGTTAATTTGAGCTCTGAACGGCCTCTTTCAGGGCCTTTCGCCAGCGGCGATCACCCAGATAGGCCCAGCTGGCAGGGTCTTCAAGAATGCTCTTTTCAAAATAACTGACATAATGCTGCACCGCCTGTTCCACATTATCCGGAATCAGCGGCTCACCAAAAACAAGATGAATTTCTTTACCAATAGAACGAAAATATAGCGGTAACATGGGTACCTTTCGCTTAACGGCGACCTTGGCGGCCCATGGATTAAAGCCACGGGTCAGTCCAAAAATAGAGGCCTTTATGCCTCGTTCAGAATGGTCCATGTTATCCAGAGTTGTGGCAATGACATATTTTTCCTTCAAGGCCGAGAACATGGCCCTTGAAAGTTCGACGGGGCTCCCCCCTCTGACCATAAGAATTTTAACTTCCATAGCACTGAAAAACTCCAGAGCCATACGAGTTCTTCCAATGGTAGAAGGATTACGAGCTACCAACAGGGTTGGCCAGGTCATATTCAACTTCATACCAGAAAAGGCACTACCGATATTGTGTGGGATATTAAATAACAAACCACCATGCTCCAGGCGCAGCTTTTCCACCATCTCGGCATCCTCATGACTGATAACAACCCGGTGATGAATACCTTTCGCACCTTTCTGATATAAACGAATGTAATGACAAAAGATGGTTCTGATATTCGTCAGGAAATCCTGATAGAGCTTTTTGGGTTCATGTCGAATCCCCTTTTTAGCCGCAAGCTGGCTTATATACTCACATGTCTCACGAATAGGGTTTTTACGAAAAGGATACAGTAATCGAAAAAAACCAACCATTAAATAGACAGGAATAATCGCCAAAGGGTAAGGCATATACTTGGCCGCCCGGTAAAATAGTGGCATGAACATCTCTTTGAGATGGGTACCACCAAAACGTTTCCCGGTACAACCTTCATACTCCACCACTTCCAGTTCATCCTGGTAGAGTGCGGGTGAAGTTACAATTTCTGTTCGGGTAATTTTAATTTCTTGCTCGGGTGAAGTGACGTCAGACACAGATTATGAACTCCTGATAAACAAACCTGTAATAGTAATACGTATTATCAAAAAGACCTTGTTGAAAATCAAATAAACAGACCAGCCTGCTCGACTGGTCTTGAATATTATGAATGGGAAAGGATAGATGCTAAGTCAGACTCAGGTCAGCATGGTGGTAACGGCTTTTTCTAGTCTGCCAGCATCGAATGGTTTCTGAATCCAGCCATTTGCCCCCATATTTTTGGATTTTTCCTTTTTGAAATCTGCGGTTTCTGTCGTAAGCATCAGGATTGGAACCGATTTATAGGCATCAAGGCGTCGAAGCTTGTAGACCAGGCTAATACCATTAATATTTGGCATATTAATATCGGTCAAAACCAGGTCAACCGTTGTATCCCGGGCTATATTCATCGCTTCAGCACCATCACAGGCAACGATGACTTCATGTCCTAAATTTCCAAGAATGGTACTGACCATTTCGCGTATAGTTCTGGAATCATCCACTGCGAGTATTTTCGCCATATATTCACCTGCCAATTTATTGCTCCGGTATATTATTTACGGAGCATTTTAGATAAAACTTGAGTGCTAAATATTAAAGTTTAACTGGCGAAGAGAGGCAGAGGCTTACCTACTGTTGCCCTTGATAAATAGCCAGTCATCATATCGGCATTATTTTAGTGGGCTTTAATAATTATTTACAAAAGCGGTGATGCCATTGGAATTATTTCAATATCATTTAGGATACCAGCCCCATTAGGCGACTTCATGCTGTTCAAGGTTTACTGGCAGGCCATCCTCTTCAATCTCATCAGGTGACAGTACATCAAGCATGGAAACCTGCTCATTTTTCAACTCATCACCAAATGATATCTCACCCGTTTGAGGATCAATTTTATAGAAAAATGGGTTCCCTGCAATTGAATCTAACCGACGTAGTCGAGCCATTCTTACCAGACGGTAACAAAGCAGCACAATGACGGGAATAGCGAGTAATAGGATCAGATTTAATACGGTATCGTATGTCATAACTATCCACTCCTGTAGATAATATAATAAATAGTATAGACATCTCTGACACTATTGCAGAAAAAATAGATTGCTAAATTGATGCAGGATATTCCACACCGAGTAATTCCTGTTCAACATCAATCTCCTTATAACTGTCTTCTTTCAATTGAAATGCGAGACTGACCGAAAGCCCGGCCATAAACCCCAATAGACAGAAAAAACTGGTAGGCGGCGTCTCCGGACGAAGTGTATGAATATCTCCCAGGACAAACCCAATTTTAATCACTAATGCGATCAGCAGCCCCTGTAGCAAGCCCTGAAAAAGATACCTGGCATAAGGTTTAAATTGAATTTTAAAACTGGAAGTAAACGGAACCGTATCCAGACGATAGGCCGACATCACGACAACCACAAAGGCAATAAAAGTAAACGGCCACATTATCGACATAATATCCGGAAACCCACCTATACTGGCTACTCCATCACCGCTCTTGAATTTTGGTGCGAGGTACGCAAATGCACTGGCAATCACATTTGTAAATAGCCATGCAATAAAACCCAGGCCAGCGTATATCAACCAGGGTCTCTGTCGAAATGGAAGCTCTTCCTCAATTGATAGAACTGATGGCCAGGTGCCCACAATGGAAAGGCGCTTTTTCATATTAACAATATAAAGCAATGGTAATACCATCATGATCAAGCTTTGCATCACATAGCTGAATAGTTTAAATGCCGTAATTTCAATTTTAGTCTCAGCTAAAACCTCATAAAGGAACACAGATAGAAACACAAAAGATATGATAGTCAGGGTTAAAACACCAAAAACCCTGGCAATTGATTCACTCTTAATTTCTTTTCTATTATTAACATCCACCTCATATGAGTGTTCTTTCAACCATGCGACTGGGTCAATTCGTGGATTACTATTAAGGATCAACATACAGGCAATCATACGGCAGGTCTGATAAAGCAGCTTTCTGACATCTTCTCTAAGCTTATCCTGATCTTCCCTTGACCACTTATCCTGATGATTTCTGTATTCTGCAATGTCATCCAGCAATTCGATATACTCATGCTTTAAGCCGCGATAACCCAGATTATATTCAAGCTCCAGGCGATGTCCCCTTTTCTTGTTCAGTTCCTGACTCATACATTGCAGGAGATAGCTGAGCTTGGCCCATTTCCACAAAATGTTTTTTCTATTTTCAATCTCGAAATCTTCAAGTTCGATATCGCACCGGGTTTCCTTCTTACTAACTGGATTATTTTTCATCAAGGTTTGGATAATCGATTTTGCCTTATCAGTACTGTAATCTATTCTCATATGAATCAGCTTATCGAACAGGTCATGGCCTTTCAGTGGAATACGCGCATTCTCATGCAATATTTCACGTAGATCACAAATCAGGTTACTCAGCCACTTTGGATATTGGGTAACACCGATGATCACCAATAAGCTGACAAAACTGGTTACAATAGAATATTCCCCCACGATTTTTGCCAGTTGTTCTTCATACCCCTTCAGTCCTTCGGCACTGATTGAACTCAGAAATATATAAACGACCGCATAAATAAATATGAGAATGCCGGTAAATACCAGCCGGAAAAATTTATACGACTGATATTCAGTCATCAAACGTGGTTCAACAGGTGAGACGACGTTCTTATAACGTTCATTCGTTTCTGAGTAGTTATATAAAGGTTGATTAAAAAAACGAATTGAATAGGCAATGAGTATTATAATACTCGCTGAATGGGCAATAACTTCGTGCATTGTACTCATATCTCACCTCCATGCTTATAATTGTTTTATACAACTTCAGCTACATAGCAGCTAACTCCACATTCTTTCATTTGTATTCCCCCTAACATACAAATTTTTTCTAAGCAGTGGGTTAAGCTAATTTAATAAGCCTAGCTTGTTTATAATTCACAAATAACTTAAATAAAATGAAAAATTACCAAAAACCAGTATCTTGTTATGAATAAATTACCTCACACAAAATACTTTATAACTGACTTACTGCCTACCACAGCTCCTTAAATACCCCCCTCTTCCAGATTTATTGCATCATTTTATTGAGAAATCCAGGTAGGTTTCGTAAGCAATCAGCCAAACTCGGGCATACAGAAACTTACTTCTTGGCCAAAGAACCTGCCCCATATCTCATTATCCAAACCCATATATAAATAAGGATGTTAAGTATATTAATATCTACTAAAGTTAAATCGCGATTTGCCGAATGACATGGTGATCTTGACCAGACAACCCCACAGGCAATGCTCTGGTTAAGAAGGTATAAGACCATAAATGAATAAAGGTTTATAAATGCATTATCAAATATACAAGCTAGTTTTACCACTGCTGACATGCCTGCTTTTGCTGCCAAACTTTGCATTCAGTAAAGAAATCCAGCTGGCAGCCTTTGTCAGTGAGGACGTCATAGAAAAAACAGAAGCAGTTCTTAACCAGACTGCCTCACCCATCATTGTGGTGGAGTCACCTTATGATTTTAAAACCACAATTCAGAATCTGAAAAAAGCCATAGCCGGTCGGAATTTTCGACTTATCCGCATCCAACAACTGACCCAGGGGTTTAGTGAGGAAGACTCATCACAACAGGATACGATTGTTTATTTCTGTAACTTTAATCTAGTCAATCAGGCAATTAAAACTGATTTTCGTATCGGACAGTTCCTGCCTTGTCGAGTAACCGTACATGAAGAAAATGGCAGGGTGTTTCTCATGGCGACAAACCCTGAACCCATCGGTGCCATGCTTGGGCACAAAAAACTGAAAGCCATCTGCAGCCAGATTAGCACTATGTATCGCAGCCTGCTGGAGGATGCTACTCTTTAATAACTATGCGATTCCTGTTAACTAGCCTTTTCATTCTGATTACCACAAAGCCTGTCACTGCCCAACAGGCCTTCCTGACCAGCCAGTGTCAAAGCGCATACCCAGAAGCCATGATGTTTGTGCAGGACCAGTTACGCCAGCGTGGCTATAAGATTTCTCGGGTACAGCATGTTGATAAAGGTCTTAAATCTCGCGGATATGAATCCCGACGCTACCGGGTTGTGTTTTTTGGAAAGCCAGATGAGATCAATATTATCAGGACCCAGTACTCTGCCTTGATCCCTTTTTTTCCCCTCAATATTACCGTGTTTGAAGAACCCGATCACATTGGAGTTTCAGCCATTGATCCCATGCAAATCTATCGATTATATGGTGAGGAAGTTTTGACAGATAAGTTCAAACAATGGAGCCAGGATATTCAGGCCGTGGTCAAAGCCTTTAAACATTGCAGTGAGTAAATGTCAGCCTTTATGATTAAGGCTCTTAATCACCATACACCTGTATATTAACTTTACGCTTACGTGGCCCATCCAATTCATACAACATAACAGACTGGTATTGCCCGAGCACCAGTTCCTGATCCACTAGAGAAACCACTTCGGAACTACCCAGTAACATGGCTGCCAGATGGGAATGAGCATTTTCTGGTTCATCAGGTGGGCAATCCCGTAGTGCGATATCATTATGTAGATAGCGATTGCCCGGTGGAATCAGGTTCAACAAAAATGTCCTGACATCCTCAAGCAACCTTTCCTCGTTTTCATTTATCGCTATTGCGGTGGTGGTGTGTTGAGAAGTAATTGTCACAAAACCATTTTTGATACCAGACCTGGCCACCGCATCCTTAATAGAAGGCATCAGATCATGCAATGCGATACCTTCGCCGGTATCGATTTCAAAAAATGACGTCTTGATTTTCAAAATAAACCTGCGCCTGACTCTGTTGGTTTATCGGGTGCTTTGGCCCCTGAAAAATGTTCCCAGTAATATGGACCATAATCAATAAAAATTTCCTGGCCAGGCTTAATTTTCCTAATAGCTTCTATCCGGGCCTTCTTCCATCGATTGGAAGACACAATCCGACAATTGGGCTCATCATGATGATTGATATATCGCACATAATTTGCCTTTGGACCTTCGCCAACGATATTGCAATCCTTACAGACCCATAAAACATAATCGGATTCTGAATACGGAGGCTGCTCAACCTCTTCATCAGTCAAAATCATACCCGTATAGGGGCCGATCGTATCGCCAGACTTAATGTTGACCTTCGAATATAAGCCCATACCTGCATTCTCAATCGTCGATTCATCGATTTCAAAATGCTCACTTTGCCACTCATTACCAATTGCCATCTATCTTAAGTTCCTGCTAATTCATCAAATCAAGCGGCGCATAATAACGGTTTTATCTCAATATTTAAATCATTCAGACAAGACAGTCTTCAATTTCACGTAATTAACTGTGCATAATTACTAGAATTAATATAAAAGTATAAGAAAAACACCAGCCACCATTAATATACCCGCCGGAAGATGTTGTCGAAAATTCATGTCTCTGAACATCCAGGCACCCAGTAACATACCAAAAATCAGACTGGTGCGTTTCACGGCTATCATATATGCCACTTCGACCTGGGCAATTGCCATAAAATGAGTCACAACCATAATTGCCATCAAACCACCCACCACAAGACTGGGCCTCGGGCGCCGGGCAATATGTGTCACTGTTGCTGGCTGTGTTAACAACACCATAACTACCAGCAAACAGCCAATGATAGTGAAATAGAATGCACCAAACGCTAGTGGTGTCGAATACTGAATTGCTTGTTTTGAATAAACCGATGTCAGACTATAAATTATCGAGGCTAATAGCATTAACCTAGAACCACGCAGTGTAACAATTGCCCTAAATGGTGCCAGGTAATTCATGCCCGACTTTTTTACATGATCCAGATTAAGTAGATAGGTACCAATAACAATACATAGAATACCCAAACCACCTTCAAGGCTGATGACCTCATCCAGTACCAGATACCCAGTCAAAATATTAAAAACCGGCGTAAATGCCAGATATGGCAGAGTCAGATGCAAAGGCGCATCACGGATGGCAAGGACATACAACCACATCGCCAGTATCTCCAATGGCGCAAGTACTGACATGTAGTACCAGAAGGCCAGGGGCAAATCGAATAGACCAAAGTAAATACTGAATGGCAGGAGAACCATCCCAGGCAAACCAAGACGAACTAGTAGAATATAAACACCACTATAGCCTGCGTAATATTTTTTAGTGTAGGCATCAGATAGTGCCAGTGAGATAGCACATACCATGGACAGCGTGAACCAGTTCATTTAGACATAACCTGAAAATTACACTGAATTATTATTAATGGGAAGAAAATGAAACAATGTTCAGAATTACCATTTAAATCAAGCTGGTAATTGAGCAATAACAGAAATGAAACAGCATATACCTAATCCAATTGTTCTAGATACAAAACCTCCACTAGACAATGGAATAACTGTATCTAAGTAGACTCACATTCAAATCCATTACTACAACAATACTGTTTAGTCTCATGGCTTGGCTCACCTCATACCCCATTTTCTTGCCTGAACTCTAATCATTTTATCAGTTTAACCGATAACAACTCGTAATTTTCAGCTATTGCTGAGACTTAATAGGTTAACACATAAGAGATAACTTATTGATAAATCAACATATTGACCTATTACGTACTTTTCATGCCGTAAAGGAACTCTTCGGCACCAGAGTTAGTAAATGGAAACACTCAATATAGAATGGAGGTGGGTAAGCTATGAAAGTAGTGATTGTAGGTGGTTCAGCTGGTGGTGCGAGTGTTGCAGCAAGACTTCGACGACTGGACGAGGATGTTGAAATCATAATACTCGACAGAAGTGACGAAATATCGTTTGCAACCTGTGGCATGCCATATTACTTAGGTGGTGTTATCCAGGATCGTGAACGCCTGTCAGTCATCGACAAGGCAGAATTCAAATCCATCCTCAATGTTGATGTTCGTACCGAAAACGAAGTCATCGAAATTGATCGAAAAAACAAAACCGTCCTGATCAGGGACTGTAATGCAAAGAAGAAATATACTGAATCCTATGACAAACTGGTCCTGTCACCTGGCGGGGCTCCCATCATCCCCAATATCCCAGGAATTGATCAGGCCAATGTGTTTACCCTGCGAAATGGTGAAGACATGGATGCCATCAAACACTTTCTTGAGGTACATAAGTGTAAAAGCGCATTAGTGATCGGTGCAGGATTTATTGGTCTTGAACTGGCAGAGAATTTACACAGGCTTAATCTTGAAGTTAACATGGTCGATGCGGCTGACCAGGCAATGGGTTCATGGGACCTGGAAATGGCAACCATGATTCATCATCATTTACATTCTAAAAATGTAAATCTGATTCTTAACAGTAAGGCTGTTTCTCTTAAAGACAATGAAGCCACCCTTGATAATGGTGAAAAGATACATGGCGAAATTGTTATTTTAGCACTAGGCGTTTCACCAGATATAACCATCGCCAAAGAGGCCAATCTTCGAGTTGGTAATAATGGAGGAATATCTGTCAACGATGGATTGATCACTTCAGACGAACATATATTCGCTCTCGGTGATGCCATTGAAGTTAAGGACAGGATCACACACAACAAATCACTAATTCCCCTTGCAGGTATCGCCCACAAACAGGCACAAGTTGTAGCAGAGAACATTTGTGGCCGACACCGCATTATGAAGGATGTTCAGATTACTGCGATTGCAAAGGTTTTTGATCTGACTGTAGCCATTACAGGACGGTCTGAACGAGGCCTGATCAGGAATAATGTTAATTTCAAGAAATCTTATATCGAAGCACCCTCACATGCTGGTTATTATCCAGACGCCCATCCGATGGTTATTAAATTACTGTTTGCAGCCAGGACGGGGCGAATACTTGGTGCACAGATAATAGGTGTTGATGGAGTCGATAAACGTATTGATGTTATCGCAGCAGCCATTAATTTTGGTAAAACCGTCTATGATCTTATCGACCTGGAATTATCCTATGCACCACCATTTTCATCAGCAAAAGATCCCGTCAATATCGCCGGCATGGTGGCTAAAAACATGCTTCGTGAAGACTACCATGTTGTCTACTGGGACGACATTGACAAATTTGATTCCAATAAAACCATTATTGTCGATGTCAGGACACCTGAAGAATACGCGATTCATTCGATAGATAATGCAATTAATATCCCTCTTACCGAAATACGCGACAGATTAGATGAACTCCCTAAAGATAAAACTATCATCACATACTGCCAACAGGGTAAGAAAAGTTATTTTGCCTACAAAATATTGCGGCATAATGGTTACGAAGACCTGTACAACCTAAGTGGTGGACTCCGAATATATAGACTCAGTAAACAACAAGAGAGTCACAATGGTATTTTCGATTATGACCGAGTTAAAAGTGATGACGTGTTATACGACGATGCGAGTAATGATAGTACAGATACAGTTGTTTATGATAATTTAATTGAGATTGATGCATGTGGGCTAAGTTGCCCTGGCCCAATATTGAAACTTTCAAAGGCCGTTAAGAAAAGTGATCCCGGAACGGTAATCAGAATCAGTGCGACTGACCAGGGTTTCGTTGGTGATGTAGTTTCCTGGTGTGAGAAAACCGGTGTTCAGCTACTGGAACAGGAAAACAAAGATGCGAAATTTTTTGTTACAGTGAGAAAGGGATAAGCAGAATTGCTTATTCCTTTCTCCTGGAGAGTAGAATGTGTCACGCCAGTCCAGCTGGCTTTGGAATATCAAAAATAGTTTGTGTATCAAACATCTTTCTACATTCCGAAGCATCCTTCTTTACTATCGCAGATTTTAGGGTTCGATCCGCATCAAGCCATTCCTCACGTAATTCATCACTGATTCCTGCCTGACGAATAGACTCGGATAAAATTTGACTACGCAATTCAAAAAGCTCCTCGGTGATGACGATATTCTGGTGCGCCATTTTTGGGGTTTTCCCTGCGTAAACCTTTGGCCCACCAAACAGTCCAGCCATAAAAGTGGTCTGTTGGTTTTCAAAAATCTCCTGTGGATGATCGACAAAATACTGTTTCAACCAGGGGTGGGCAAACAGCTTATCATAAAAGATTTTGTGTACCTTTTTTAAGGTTTCCATTCCGCCTACGCGATCAAATAAACTCTTATCAATCCCCATTGCTTCTACTCCGATAATTCAGGCCAGTTTGCCTCCATGTTGTATCGGCAGAAACCATGTGGTTCTTAAGAAACAAATTACTAGAATGAGTTAATTTAAACGACTGATTTATGAGTATATTTTATGATTAGAGACAATAATAAAAACAATTCAGCCTTACTTCAGCGCTCATACCCAACTTTTCTTTTTAAACACTCCGCAAATTAACAGCAGATAACATCACCCTATCGCATCGAAAACTGCTTTATTTTTTCTTCGTGTTGCAAAGCATTAAACTCACCACGTACTGCAACCAGACACCTGGCACAGAGACAGTCACTGAATCGGGTCGCAATATAGTCCAGTTGCTCAGGACTGAGTACAACCGTCTGGCACTGGCACAACAAAATCGAGCCCGACTTGCACTCAAATTCCCTGTTGCAGCGTTGACAATGCTTTGTTTCGTGTTTTGGATTCATTATTTATTCGCTGTCAAGTGTTCTGACCTCTTGATTGCAGCACCTTTTTCTTTACTTGATCTTATCAATAACTTCTGACAAGGCTTGCTTCTGAACTTTTTCAAGATGTTTATCTAAAAACTTCATCTCATTCGTTGTTAATTCATCAAATGTTCTGGGGGACACAAACGAGGGATTGAGCATTCTAAACAACTTATACTCATTGTCTTCATAATTCTCCATCGTATGATTATGCTTTTTATATGTAGAAGCTAGTATTTTTCTTTTATCTGGAAAGTCCGAGATATCCTTATGGATTGATTTGTACTCACTTAATATTTTTTCATTATTTTCATCTTCCGATATTAACTTATATATTTGATCCATTTCTTTTTCTGTTAATTTACGTATTTTTTTAATTTCTTTTTTTGCGCTTTGCAATAACTTTTTCACAACCTTCTTACTTTTTACATCTAAAACGTCTAATTGCAACTCTACATTACTAAATGATTCCAACCATGCTACATCGTAGAAACCATATCCTAAAAATGGAACAGGAGAAGAAGTTTCACCTCTAGTTATTAGAATAATCGTATCAAGACCAGCTTCAGTAGCGACTTCTAACAAGCGGTTATAAAATTCTTTCTTTTCCCATATTGATACCCTTTCATCATTATCTTCTTCATCAAATTCTGATTTTTCTTTTGGTTTAATTGACAATGTATACAACTCATCCCTGTACTTCGATAATTTCTTAACTGCTGAATTATTTACAGCTTTCATCTGTAACAGAATTTCTTCCTCGACTTCTCTATCAACATTCCAATTTGATACTTTCGGCTTAGATTCTTCAAAACTAGTTAATAAGCCACCTCCGCCATGAGTAGCCACGTGCACAACATGAGCCCAATCCCCCATTAAACTTAACACCCCTACATTTTGAGTTTTCTGTCCTGCAAATGCAGTGGAACTAGCCATGTTAAATAGAATAATTAGCAATATCGATTTTTTTATCATAGTACTTCCCCATATTCTCCTGTTAAATTTCATAACATCAACACAAACAATTAAATTGAACAATTTTTCCAACTTTATAATAACAATTACTTCTTAACTAAATTTATCATGCCATGATTAACGCCCGCTATCATAATAGTGAAATCTGTATTCAGACACGGGTACCTACTCAAACAAACCGAACTACTGGTTAAAAAATATTCCCTCTGGCACCTTTTTTCCTTCTTTAGCCTTTATAATTCCACTTTTTAATTATGACGATACTCTCTATCATCGCCTTTTGGTGGTATAAATG
>Ga0224506_10000131_pt1 | contig 72105 bp, 79 predicted proteins | sample SF_Jan12_sed_USG_2_FD_169108 | JGI IMG/M metagenome (GOLD analysis project Ga0224506, IMG submission 169108) | Sediment microbial communities from San Francisco Bay, California, United States - SF_Jan12_sed_USGS_8_1 | ecosystem: Environmental > Aquatic > Marine > Sediment | place: USA...
AATTTCAAATTTTTAGATTCAAGCCATTTGCGACTTGAACCTTCATAAGAAGAAACTGTTTTGTTAGGCATAAAATGTAGTAAATTTTGTATCGAAAAAAGGACATGGGCCCACGGGGATTTGAACCCCGGATCTTCGCCGTGTAAGGGCGACGTCATAACCGACCTGGACTATGAGCCCAGAAATCTACCTTGTTAAAATCCATTTAAACTTTCAGACAAGAGAAAATCTAGAAATTTGATAAAAAATTAAGAAAATCATGGATGTTTTCAGTTTTTTTTCTAGTCCAATTGGTTTAGGTCATGTGACTCGTGATATTGCAATTGTGAATAATTTTGAAAATATTTCAACAAATTTTGTCACAGGAAGTGGTGCTGCAAAAATTCTAAAAAAATTAAATTATAATGTCCAAGATGCATACAATCCTCCTTCATTTATTATTGAAAATGGATCTCTAAAGAATCCTGCAAAATGGTTATGGAATTATTATCAATATTATAGAGACTGTAAAAATATTTCAGATAAAATCCTGCATAAAGACAAATCCAATTTAGTTATTAGTGATGAAGATTTTGCATCGCTCATCATGGCACAAAAAATGAAAATTCCAACAGTACTAGTTACAGATATCTTAGAAACTCATTTTACTAAAGGAATTGGATCGTTTATAGAAAAAAAGATGAACAAATCAATGCAAGACATTATTAAAAAATGTGACATGGTAATTATTCCTGAAATAGGCAATGATCAAGACAATATTAAGAGAGTTGGACCTATTGTTAGAGAAACTAATAACACTAGAGACGAGTTAAGGAAAAAATTTTCTTTTGAAAAAAAGACAATAATTATTTCTGTAGGAGGAACTGATGCAGGATTGTTTCTAATTGAAAAAGCAATAAAAGATATTTCAAAAATCAATCAAGACATAGATGTGGTTTTAGTTTCAGGTCCAGCAATAAGTAAAAAATTTGATAATGTGAAAAATCTGGGATTTGTTGATAATTTACATGAATTAATTTTTGCAGCAGATTTGCTTATTTCATTAGCAGGAAAATCAACCATAGATGAGGCAAATGCATATGGAACTCCTGCAATATTCATACCAATCAAAGGGCATTTTGAACAAGAAGATAATGCAAAAGAAGAAGGATTTGAATTCGAAGACATAAACAGATTAGAAGAATTGATTTTGGAAAAAATAGAGGCCAAAAGAAATCAAGTAAATACAAATGGTGCTAAAGTTGCAGCTGAAATTATTCAGAAATTGATGGATTAACAACCTAATGCTTAATAGAAGGTCATTTAGTTTTGATAAAATACTATGACTAATCTAATAGTTGCCAAATTTGGCGGTAGTGCTATAGGTAGAAATGGTGAGACAATTCCAAAAATTATTCAAAGAATTTTAGATTTAAGAGTAGATTCAAAAGTAATTGCAGTTTTTTCTGCACCTTTAACGGTTCATAATGAAAAAAAGCGTTCATTGACGGATGTCATTTTAGAACAGGGCAAAAATGCAGAAAATGGAATAAAACCATCTTTAGATATTGTAAGATCAACTTATCAAAAAATTCTAGAGATGGTTGATGAGAATAATAGAGAAAAATGTAAGAAAACGATTGACTTTCACCTAGAAAAGGCACAAAAAGCACTTGATGAGGCATTTAACAATAAAGAATTTGTCAATGAGGTACGTTCAAAGGCATTAGCATTTTCAGGAGAAATTTTGATGTCGCATGTAATGGCCTACATTCTAAGAAGCAATGGTATCAAAACTGAAGCAGTAGAATTTAAGGATTGGCCAATAATCACTGATCATAATATAGAATTTACAAATTTTCTCGCAGTAGAATCTAGAGAAAGAATGGACAAAGTAGCAGAATTGGTAGAAAACAATCAAGTAATAACCATCGGGGGATTTATTGGTAAAACAGTTGATGGTATAACTACGACATATGAGCGTGGGGGTTCAGATAGAACAGCAGCTGATTTAGGCATATTGTTTCATAAAAAATATGAAACCAGCATAGATTTTGAAAAAGATAGTGCAGTAGTTTCTGCAGATCCAAAAGTAGTAGATTCTAAATTAAGAGAAGTAGTTCAATTATCATATAATGAAGCAAGATTGGCAGGAATGTTCGGAATGAAAATTTTAGATCCGATTGCAATTAAAGAGATTGTCGAGAATGGAGTAGACATGCCAATTATAATTACAAATATGAAAAACCCTGAAAAAATTACTATAATTAAAAGAAATCTTCAAGAGCAAAAAGGACATCCAATCAAAATAGTAACAGGGAAAAAAAATTGTGCAATATTTAGAATTGAAACAAACTCAATTCAGAGATTATTGACATCTTTAGAAAAAGACAAGCATTATAGTGAATTTGTCATTTTGTCACCATTTACAAAAGACGGGATAGAATTCTCCAGAATATTATTCTTAGATGGGGAATATGTTAAGAGAAACGAAAAATATCTTTTAGCGTTTGATTCACTTGCCACGATTACATACAACAGAGGAGTCATTACATTGATTGGAGATGAGATGTGGAGGGTTCAGCAAGTAGCTTCTAGAACCAGTGCAAAGATTGGTGAATCAGGATTAAACATTTTGAATATGGATGCACAGGAAGAAACATCACGAATAATCATTGTTGTAGAAGATTCACATGATAACATCACAAAAGCTATCAAAGCAGTCCACCAAGAAATTTCAAAGATTAATTTTATTTAATGTAAAAGTGGCGTTACGGGCTTTCACCTGTAAACGCCATCATGGGTTTGTTCTTGGACCTTTATCTAGAGTTAGTCCGGCGTTACCCAAAACACGCATACTATTGGTTACAATTCATAGTATTTAGAGATGATCTATATAGATCCATTCACATACGCTCAGCTGCAAACCACAAAATGATTCCAATTCCTAGTATGGCATACCACTTGAAATTTTTCTTATTCATGAAAATATTGGATGAGCCTAGATCTTCATCTTTGTATGCAGTCAGACGGATTTTCCTCATTTCAAATGCCTGACCAACCAGGCCTACAACAAGACACACAATACCAGCAAAACCCAGAATCCACTCCATACTTGAATTAATGATTAATGAGATATGAAGTTTGAGATTCTTTAACAACAAAAAAAGATAATTCTTTAAATTAGCATTGTTTTTTTGCTCTCCTATGCAAGAAATTGGAAAAATATGGATGAATGGAAAACTAGTTCCATTCAAAGATGCCAAAGTTCATGTATTAACTCATGCCTTACATTATTCAACATCAATTTTTGAAGGGATCAGATGTTATGACACACCAAATGGATCAGCAATTTTTAGATTGCCTGAACATGTTGATCGATTTTTCAAATCTGCTAAACTCTATTCAATGAAAATGCAGTTCTCAAAAAAAGTAATTTCAGATGCAATCATTCAAACTGTAAAAGCAGGAAGACTCAAAGAATCATACATTAGACCATTAGCATATTATGGATATGGAACAATGGGATTGACACCTACTACCAATAATGTAGATGTTTCAATTTCATGTTGGGAATGGAAGATGGGAGAATCAAAAGCAGGTAAATTTTCAGGAGCAAAATGCAAAGTATCAAGCTGGACAAAAATTGATTCAAGATCCCAACCAATGCAAGCAAAAGCTGCATCAAACTATGCAAATGCAGCTCTTGCAAGAATGGAGGCATTAGACAACGGGTATGATGAAGCAATAATGCTAAACTATCACGGTAAAGTTGCAGAAGGTAGCGCAGAGAATATTTTCATAATCAAAGACGACATTATTCAAACACCACCTCTTTCAGCAGGAGGATTAGAAGGAATTACTAGAGATAGCATTATACAAATGATTAAAAAGAACGGAGGATTCGTAATTGAACGTGATCTAGAGCGAGATGATCTTTATAACGCAGATGAAGTTTTCATGACAGGAACAGCAGCTGAAGTAAAATCTGTAACTCAAATTGACAAAGTAAAGATTGGAAACGGGAAAATGGGAAGTATCACCAAAGCATTACAAAAATCATTTTCAGATGTAGTGATGGGAAAAGATGAAAGATTCTTGCCATGGTTGACATTTATCTAGATTCCACGAGGTTTTTTACCCACAAGATAGACTAGAAAATATGGATTCATGTGCAACTGGAGATACACAAGAAATATGCTGGTTTTGTAGAAAAGGTCGTCATGATGATTGTATGAAAGAGATTCCTACTCAAGGAAAATCAGATGGACCTCATGATTGTACTTTTGATACAAAACTTGTTCTATGCAAATGTCAGCATTAAACAACTAGTATCAAATACAGCTTTGTTTGAAAAATTTTATGAATTATAATGAAGAATTTTGGAACAAATACTCTGATGAAAACGAAGTAAGGTATAATGAAGAATTTTCTAAATTTGTTCGAGATTTAGCAACTTCTTTGAGATGTACAAGTATTCTAGAGATTGGGTGCGGTACAGGAATTGATTTAAGGCTATTTCCGAATACATTTCAAGTCCATGGTGTAGATTTAAATGATAATGCATTAAGCATTGCAAAAGAAAAACAACCCATTGCAGACTTTAAAAAAGGATCTATTACTGAATTGGCATTTGATGATAATTCAGTAGACTTTGTGTTTACACATGGATTAATGAATTACTTGGATGATGATACACTTGAAAAAGGAATTGCAGAGATGTTTAGAGTTGCATGTAAATACATAATGAATTGTGAAAAGTTTGAAGAAAATGAAAAACAAATCGACGAAAATCAAAAGTTTCGTAATATGAAAAAAAGATGGCTTGAATATAATGTGAAATTTATTAGTAATGTAGACATGCATGAAGATATAGAACCTGAAAAGTCCAGATTCACTTTATTAAAAAAATTGTAATTTTATCTATTTTTACGTTCAACAGAAGATATTTTTGGTAGTATTATAGTAAAAGTTGTAGGATTATTTGTTATGCTGATTTCTTCTCATGTTGTTTAATGGTATTTTTACAACTTGCCAAACCTAATCCATTATAGAAAAGTAGGTAATTATACAATAACTTAGGTCTCGATACTTTACAGAAGAAAATTACAAGCCTTGTTGACTTTACAGTACCATAATGAGCAATATGTAATAATCAACACTGACTTGTTCTTTAATAATAAAGTATGATTGTATTATTTAGGCATGAAAGATACTATTTTAGTTGTAGAAGATGATTCAGATCTAATTATAATTTACAAAGAGATTCTAGAAATGCATGAATTTAATGTTGAAACGGCATTAGACGGCATATAAGGAGTAAAAAAATTCAGAATTCAAACCACACCTAGTAATCATAGATGGAGACATGCCATTTTAGATGGATGCCAAGCATTCAAATCAAAGAAATTGACAAAAAGGCAAATGTGGTAATTGTTACTGGATTTTCAGAATTTGACTCAAAAAATAAAGATGTAATCAAACAAAGATTAATCAAAATCATTTCAAAACCATTAGGAGTAAACGAATTGCTTGCTCTTGCAAAAAAATACAATCAGATTAAAGCTTGAAAAAGAATTCAACAACATTATCAAATCTAAAAATTTATTTCAAAATTAAAGAGCGGGTCTAAAGGGATTCGGACCCTTGACAACCGGATTAAGAGTCCGGTGCGCTACCTGGCTGCGCCATAGACCCACCAAAATAGATAGGCCTAGAGTTGTTATTAATCTTAAGATTTTAAAATAAATGAAAATTTTTAGTTTTGTGCTTTAGCTTCAATTTCATTGTACTTTTCAATGATTGCTGTAAGTGCAGTTGAAACTGGAACATCGTTCATCTTTTTCTTTTCGGCTAGAAGTTTTTGGTATGCATCTAGTGTAATGTATACTGGAATTGAACCGTTTCCTTCTAGTAGTCCTCTAACGTTGTATAGAGCAGTTTCCATTCCTTTCTCAGCAGATTTTGCAAACTTTGCTTTATCCAAAATTGCTCCTAAAGGACCAAATGGCATCTCATAATCTACTGACATGGTTACTCTTGTGAGATTATTACCTAATGCTTTGAATTCGTTGGTAATTTGCCAGTTCTTGAAAGGACCTTCAATTTGTTTGGCAGTGATTTTCTCATTTCTGATGAATTCAGTTGTTTCACAATCCCACTCTAAACGTTTTCCGCTAAAGTCACCGATAACTCTAAAAGTTGTACCAACACCCATGCCTTCTTTGATGTCCATAGGAACTACAGTCATACCTACAGTGTCATTTTTGATTTGATCAGAAACATGTTCTGGTCTTGCAAAGTAGGTAAAAACATTCTCTACAGGTGTCTTGATATCGATTGATTTTGTAACGAGGGTCAACGATTGAGTTTCTTGCCAATAAGGATTTAAAGGTTTTGAAGATTTTCCTGAAGAAATAGACTTACAATATATTCATCCATAGCATACAGTAAATTGAATGACTAAAAAGCGATCAGGTTTTTTGATCTTTATTTTGATATTTTCATCATTTTCAGGATTTAGTTCAGCATATGCACATTCCATGTTTAATTCTGCTGAGCAGTCATATGGCAATTATAGAGTCCAAGTGGCCACAGCCCCAGAATTTCCACAAATTGATGAACCATCTCAATTTCTCATCAAAGTCACTAAAGGATTTGATTATGAAGAAGTAGATCGTTTTACAATGGGGATCAGAGTCTTTTATCATGATCAGCAAGTAGATGCCATTCCACCTACCTCAATAGAGGGATCCCATTGGGATTTTGATTATGTTTGGAGGAATGTGGGAAATCATATTGTTAAAGTGGATTTGTATGATATGGAAGGAACTGAGGGGGTTTTGACTTATACATTTAACATGGGAACACAAAGTCCATTTGGAGTAATATTCATTGGTGCAATTACTACAGGCGCTTTGGTATTTGTAGGGGTAATGTTGTATATTTACTTGCCAAAAATACTAAGAAAAGCTAAGCAGTAATTGTTTTAGAAGACTTTGTAATTCTAAATGCAAATATCACAGTTAACAACACCATAGCAAATAGCCATATTCCAATGCCCAAGTGAATTGCAACTAGTACTGCATGTAGTTTTGTGTCAATGACTAGAGCTCCTAATGTAATTTGTGTAATTACTAAACCTGTTGCAAGTGAACTAGTAATTTTTATTTTCGAGTCTGAATTTTTGTTGATTAGACTTGCAACCATAGTAGCAATAATCAACACCCCAGTAGTTGCAGCAACTGTTCTATGAATCCATTCAATAAGATATTCTTCAGAGGGCATTACTCCATTAGGACATAGAGGCCATTCAGGACAAGTCAAACCTAGGCCAGCTGCTGAAATATATCCACCAATAAACATCAATGAATACAAAACAATCAATGTTGCTAATGCTAGATATTGAATGGCCAAAATTTCTCTACTAGTTTACTGTAACAATACCTGTCATCCATGGATGGACCATACAAAAGTAAGGGTATTCACCTGCTTCATCTAATGTAACTGAGAATGTGCCACCTGCCATAAACAAACTGCTATCAAAGATTCCATCAGGACCGCCTGCTGGTGTTCCACTTGTAACTGTATGAGCTGCTGAATCATCATTTGACCAAGTAATTTCTTCACCTGCTGAAACTATAACATGGTATGGAATGTAACATTCGTTTGTTGCATCACATCCAGGAACTCCAGAACCTTCTGGTAGAGATATCACTCCATCATATGCTACTGGTTCTGATACTGCAACTTCTTTCTTTACCTCTGGTTCTGGTGCCTGCACTTCTTGTAGAACCTCTGGTTCTGGTGCAGCTTTCATAATCTCTTCTTCAACTGAAACATCACCTACAATGATTTTACCTACCATTCCTTGTTCTCTATGACCTGGAACTGTACAAATGTAATAATAAACTCCTTCTTCACCTGCAACAAACTCGGATGTTCCAGCCTGGCCTGGTTTAAGAGGATTGGATGCAGTTGCAACTTCACTTCCTGGAATAATTCCTCCAAATCCTTCTTCTTGGGCAGTCACACCAAAGGAGTGGAATGATCTACCATCATTGACAACATCAAAGACAACCTTGTCTCCAACTTCCATATTGATTGTTGGATTGTTATCAGGATCTCCTGGTAATGCGTTAAATGCCAAAGTCCTAAAGTCTGATGATTCAATAAATGAAAGAGCAGACATTATAGTTGCTCCAGTGTGTGCTGCTGGACCTGCTGACGCAGAATCTCCAGCCATCATTGCTACAACTGGGGCTGGTTCTGATATCCAATAGTCCCACATTCCAAAGAAGATTGCTCCACCTACAATGCAGATACCCAACATGATTATCATCATTTTTCCAGTTCTAGCTGGAGTTGTTCTGTAAATTTGGGAATTATCGTGACTCATTTCATAAATCTCCTAATGTGATGGGTTCTTTGCCTCAAATGGATAATAGTATTTCCCACCGACTCCAAATGGATCTTCGGTATTTGCAGGTTTTCCTCTTGCAGAACTGTAAATCATGTTTGCTAAGAATATTGCCATACTGACACCAATAATCATTGCACCAACTGTTGCAATTTGGTTCATAGCAATCCATTCTGGGATTGGTGGATAATCAAAAATTCTTCTTGGCATTCCATACAAGCCAAGTACGTGTTGTGTAAAGAATACCAATACAGTACCAACAAAGGACATGATAAAGTGAATCTTACCCATTGTTTCATTGTACATTCTTCCAGTCACATATGGGAACATGTAGTATAGGAATCCAATTGAACCAAATGCAATTGTTCCCATCACAAAGAGATGGAAGTGTCCAACTACCCAGTATGTATCGTGTGTTGTAAAGTCTAACGGCATAGCGGCATTTGCAACACCACCTGCACCTGCAGAGAAGAATAATGCAATACCACCAACAGACCACATCATTGGTGTTAAGAACTTGATTCTTCCATTCCACATTGTTGCTACAAAGTTGAATACGTGCATCGCAGATGCAGGAACTGCTGCTAGAGTTCCTACCATGAATACGGTTTTTTCTGTAAATGACATTCCGGTTGCATACATGTGGTGTGCCCATGATGAGAAACCGACAATAGATAGCAAAACAAATGCAAAGACACCAGAGTTGTAACTGTAAATTGGTTTTCTTGAGAATCTTGGAATTATTTCATACATCATACCAATTGCAGGAATTACCAGTACATACACCTCAGGATGGAATGTAAACCAGAACAAGTGTGCATATGCTATTGGATCTCCTCCCATTGCAGGATTGAAGAATCCACTTACACCAAGTCTGTCAGTAAGTAGCATTAAGAGCGCTGCAGCAAATGTTGGAATTGCGACAAGGATAATCAAAGATGAGGATAAGAAAGACCATGCCAACAATGGAACTTGTCCAATTGACATGTCTGGATGTTTACATTTTAGAATTGTAACGATAAAGTTGATTGCTCCTAATACGGATGAAATACCTAGAATCTTTAATCCAAAAATCCACATGTCAGCAGCTGGACCAGGAGCACTGATGATAGAGTATGGCGGTGTTGCATACCAAGTAAAGTCTGCAAAGCCTAGCCAGATGAGTGCTCCACCAGGAGGAATCATCCAAAATGCAATTGCATTGAGTTTTGGATATGCCATGTCTTTGTATCTAACCATAATTGGAACATAATAGTTACCAACTGCAGATGCAAATGGAATGATAAACAAAAAGATTAACGTTGTTCCATGAACTGTAAAAATTCTGTTAAAGGTCATTGCATCACCAATAATTTGTGCACCTGGTAAGAACAACTCTGCTCTGATTGCAAGAGCCAATGCTCCACCTAAGAACAAGAATCCTAGGGATGTAATTAGATAAAGTAAACCTACATCAGTATGATGTGTTGAAAACATTATTTGCCAAATTGGACGTGGCTTTTGTAATTCAAGAACCATTAGTTAATCTCCTCAATGTTTACCAATGAAAGTTGTGATAAAAGCGTTGTCAAGATGATGGATCCTCCACAATCAATTTTCCTCTCATGTTATAGTGAATCAATCCACAGTATTCTCTGCATTGAATGTCATGTTCTCCTGCATCAGTTGGAGCAAACCACACTGTGTTTACTCTGCCAGGAATCGCATCCATCAAAACTACATAATCGTGAATATTAAAAGAATGATTAACGTCTTTAGAGTGAATTTCAAATTTGTAAGCTTTACCAACTTCTACATGTAGTTCACCGGTTTCTTTAGTTCCATCTTCATGTTCAAAAGTCCAGAACCATTGCTGACCAGTTACAATAATCGTTTCAGCATCTTCTGGGGAATGTTCAACTAATCGTTCTGCTTCCCAAGCTTCGGCACCTACCCAAACCATTAGAGCTACAACAACACCGATGTAAATCCATTCAGGCCAATTAGAGTGTCCTCCCATGATTACCAGTCCGTGCCCTCATATGGTGTTGGCTTTGCTTTAGGATGAGATTCTCTGAATCTCCAGCATTGCCAAATAATTGTTCCAGATACTACTGCACCAACAGTAAATCCGACTGTCATTAATCGATAAAATAAATTCCAAATAACTACTCTACGATCAAGATATTCACCAGGCTCATCACCAGCTGCAAATACCAAGTCTACAGCTGGAACTATCATTAAAACTGCCAATACCAAAAGCAACCCAACGAATTTCTTCATAGTAATTGAATGACGTGAACTATAATTTCTATTTAAGGGTTTTCAAGATTATTAGCTACCAACCCTGATCGAATCGAGAAGGATGCATTACATTCAATCCAGAAAGGGAGAATTTCCGTTCTTTTTCCCTAAAGATGTTAAGAGAGGCATTTGCAATGATCAGTTCAAAGAGATTAGTAGCAGATAAATCGACAATTGTTGAAAGCATTGCTTTTATTGGATCCATATGGGTCACTAGGACAACATTTTCGTCTGGATGTTTTTCAGCTACATGATTTACTATTCCTAAAACTCGTTTTTTGACTTGATCAAATGTTTCTACTCCATTGTGAGCAATTTCCAATTCACCTTTATAGAATTTCATAAAGACATTACCATGACTAGTAAAGATCTTATCATAAGGCATTCCAGTAAATTTTCCCATATCAAGTTCAATTAAACGATCATCAATTGTTACATCAATTGAATTATGTTTTCCAACAATTTCAGCAGTGTGTTTTGCTCTTTGAATGGGACTAGAATAAATTGCTGAGACATTCATGTGTTCAAGTAATTCAGCAGTATGTTCTGCTTGTTTGATTCCAGTTTCAGTTAATGGGATACCTTCTGTTCGTCCAGCTAGAATTCTTTCAGTGTTATTTTTAGCTTGTCCATGTCTAAGAAAGATAATCTGTCCCAATTTGATCGATTTTCAAATAAAGATAATAATAACATTGTTAGATAGATAAATCATGAAAATAGGAATTATCGGTGGAACTGGTGGAATGGGTAAAGGATTTGCTTTGAGATGGTCACAAAACAATGATGTAATAGTTGGCTCTAGAGATGCTGCAAGAGCATCAGATTCAGCTGTAGAATATACAAACTTGGCAAAAGAAGCATTTGGTGAAATCAAAGGATCAATTACAGGAAATGATAATGTTTCAGTTGCAAAAGAAAGTGATGTTTTAATTTTATCAATTCCATATGAGAATATTGATTCTGTATGTTCAGGAATTTTATCACAAGTCAAAGATAGTTGTGTTGTAGTATCACCAATTGTTCCAATGACAAAAACAGATGTAGGGTTTGAATGCGTTTCAATTAAAGAAAACAAACCATTCTCATACAAACTTGTCTCAGAACATATGAAAGATAAATCAAAACTTGTTTCAGCATTTCATGTAATTTCTGAAAAAAAACTTGTCAATCCAACTCTAGAACTAGATTATGATATCTTTGTTTGTGGAGATGATATGGAATCAGTTACAGTTGTAAATAGCTTAATTGATCAAATCAAAGGATTAAGATCAATATACTTGGGACCAATCGAATTATCATATCTTGCAGAAATGTCTACCCCATTGTTGCTCAATGCGATGATTAGAAACAAGATAAAGAATCCAGGCATCAAAATTATCTGAGTCTCATTTATCATGAGTCACGAGTATTATAGACGGGGCAGAAATTGGTTTACAGCCATAGGTGTGTTGTTTTGCGTGATGGGAGGAATAGTTCTTGTTCAACAATTATTGATTTGGGGAATAGATTTTGTGGGAGATTTTTTGTTTAATGCTGAATTTACAAACGAAAAAGTTTCAGTTGCAATGATATGTTTTGGATTTTTTATGATAGCATTAGGATTTAGAAAACATGAACAAAAAATATGAATTTCTATCAGAACAAAAAATATTACATTTAGCTACAATAGGCAAGAACAAAACCCCCCATATCTCACCAGTTTGGTATAGGTATAGTAGTAAAAAATTCTATATTGGGACAAACACAAGCAGGCAAAAAATTAAAAACATCAAAAAAAACAGCAGAGTTTCATTTTGTGTAGATGTAGGGATTAATGCTCCAAATATCTATGGAGTGATGGGGCAAGGAAATGCCAATCTTATTTTAGAAAATTCCAAAGTTAAATCAATCGCAAAAAAGATTCTTTTGCGATATTTTAAGACACTTGAGAACAAATCAGCAATAGAATTACTAGATGATACTGATTGTATTATTGAGATAATTCCAGATAAAGTTACAGTTTGGAATTACTGAGTTACAAATTCTTCAATTTTATTCATTGCTGAATCTAATATTTTGAGATCAGGAAGATATACTAGTCTGAAATGTCCACTGCCGTATTTTTCTCCAAATCCAGAACCATGAACAGTAAGCACACCTTTTTCTTCCAATAATTTTGTAACAAATTCTTTGTCAGTTCCAAATCTAATATCTTCAATTTTTGGAAATGCATAAAATGATCCCTTTGGATTCGGACATGATAATCCAGGTATTTCATTTAGTCGTTTAACAACAAAATCTCGATGTTTCTTCATTTCTGAAACAAAGGTGCCAATGTAATCCTGAGGTCCGCGAAGAGATTCCAAAGCTGCATATTGTACAGGAAGACTAGTTGCAATTCTCACTCTTGCTAATTTTGGAAGATGTTCACGTAATTGTTCAAGTTGCGGTGATTGATTAAATGCAATGTAGCCTATTCTCCAACCAGACATTAGGTGTACTTTTGAGAATCCGTTTAGAACAATAACTGGAGAGTCTCCGGCAACTTTTCCAATTCCTACAAATTTTTCATCAAATACGATTTGATCATAAATCTCATCACAGATGATGTAGAGATTGTGCTGATTTGCAATATTTACTAGTTCTTTGAGTGCATTTTCATTAAACACAACACCTGTTGGATTATTTGGGCTGATTAGACATATAGCTATAGTCTTTGATGTGATTTTGGATTTTATATCTTCAATATCAGGAGTTGAATTATTCAGATCTACTGCAAACTCTACAGGAACACCACCATGTAATCTAACGTATGAAGCATATGGAGGATAGTAAGGTCCTGGAAGCAATACCTCATCTCCTTCTTCAACAATCGATGAAATCACCATATCAAGTCCTTCTGAAACTCCATTAGTGATCAAAATATCATCAGCTCCAATTGATAGTCCTTTTACATTTTCTTTTTTAGCGATCTCTTGTCTTAATTCTAAAAGACCTTCAGATGTCGAATAGAAATTATCTCCTCTGTTAATTGCATCAATCAAAGCTTGTTTTACATTATTTGGAGGTTGAAATCCAAACTGGACAGGATCACCAATGTTAAGATAATCAACTTGTATTCCTTTTTGTTCTACTTTTCTAGCAGCAAGTACGATATCTCTAATTGCATATTCTACTCCAACAACTTTTTTTGATACCTTCAAAGTATCTAGACAGATATTTACACCTGTTAAAATCTTACTTGTTTGGACTCGTTGCACAGTCTGGATAGTGCGAGCGGCTTCGAACCGCTAGGTCGAGGGATCGAAGCCCTCCGAGTCCTTTAGATTATCTTATAAAGTAAATAATTTCTCAGCATGATGAATTGAAGATATCTCCATTCAAAATTGGATTGATATTGATAATAATAGGAATAGTTTGGACAGTGATTATTTTTGATGAGACTGGAAAAAAATATGATGCAGTAGTTCTCAAAGAATCAAGTTCTTTTCAAACAAAACAGGAATTTTCAGGTATAGGTATAGGATATTTCAAATTATACATGCCTGAATTTTCAGGAGAAGAAGTGTTTGTTCAGATTTTAGATACGAAAGATAATGTGATTCAAGAACAAATGGTTCAGACAAAAATGTCAGTAGGATATTTTGATTTTAATGAAGACGGCAAATATACAATGAAAATTACAAACATTGGAAAAAACCCAATTAATCTAAAAACAGAATTTGGAAATACAAACTCTCAGAAAATGTTTGCATCAGGGATAATGATATTTGTTGGAGCAATAATCATTATGATAGTATCATACGTTAAAATTAAAAATTATAGTATAGAGCAACCAGAGGAAAATATTTCATAGATTTGGATACATTGGATTGTATGTCCAAAGAATAATACTAGATTAAAAATCAGCCAAGTTGTAAAAAATAAAAATGCTATAATCGAGAAAGGCAAGAATATTTTGAGTCTTGTATGCTCTCTATTTTTTAATATCAATACTGCCCCCAATGATGCAAGAACTAGTCCTAACTCTAGTGGTTGATGCGACCATGAAATTAATCCATCAATTCCAAAAACATCATGAGACAAAGAATCACCAAAGCCTGAAACAATCTGTAAGATAGATCCTAAAATTACCAGTTTGATTCCAGTTTTTAGAGAACCGCGAACTGATTTTCTAATTACTAGTATGCCTCCCATTATTGCTGCACAACTAGTCATGGAAACTCCAAAATACACTACAACATGAGAAGGACTCCAAAAGAATTCAGGTTCTTTTTGAATATGAGATATGGCATCCCAAAATCCCGCTGAAACAATCACAATAGGACCAATTACTGCTAAAATTGATGCAAGTGAAACAAGCGTACTAGATTTTGCAATTGCTGAATTTGATAATTTTTGAATCAGTTTCATTTTGTTTTTATAATATTATTGGATTATTTGAGATATTGTAAGAGTAACATTTGAAAAATTCAACATGATAGGTAATTTTATGAATTAACTATATTAGATGAGACAATCTAGTCTGATTATGAGTCCAGGTATAGGATTGATGAAGAGGCGCCTAGAAAAAGAAAAAGATGCAATTGCACTGGCAATTTCAGGCATTGCAAAAAAATATGATGTAAAACCAGAAGATATCAAAACATTGGAAACAAAGTATCATAATGATGCAGGGGATTGGTATGTTGCATTAGGATGGAATGAGAAAAAGGCGATAATTCAGATGGATTCAGTGTTAGGTATAATAACAGAAATCAAAGAAATTTAATTATCAAGAGTTTTTTAAAATATTATGAACAGAGCAATTGTTCTTGGAGGTTCCCGCGGAATAGGAAAAGCAATTTCTGATTCACTAAAATCAATAGATATTGATGTTTTTGCAACATCAAAAAATGATATTGATACATCAAATTTAGACAGCGTTAGAAAATTTTTAGAAAAACATAATGAAACAGAGATTCTTGTTTTAAACACAGGAGGGCCTGCGCCAAAACCTTTCTTGACTGTTACAGAAAAAGATTGGAAACTATACCACAATCAACTATTTCTGGGGTTTGTCACCATTCTACAGAAAATCAAAGTTAATGATGGAGGATATATCTTTTTGATTAGTTCTAATGTAATCAAAGAGCCAAATTCAAAATTGATAATATCTTCAGCATACCGTGCTGCATTTGCTGAAGTTTTCAAGGTATTAAGCAAAGAATATGCTCAAAAAAACATCAGTTGCATCAACATTGCACCAGGTCCAATCAACACAAATAGAACTCAGGAATTAATTGAGAACATACAAGAATTTGAAAAGACATTGCCTATGAGGAGACTAGGTGAGCCTGAAGAGATTGGAAATTTTGTAAAATCTATAATTGAAAACAAAATAAAATATCTTTCAGGAGTTACAATAAACTTTGATGGTGCAAATTCAAACTATATTTTTTAAGATTATTTTTTAAATTCAACATTTGGTGTGTCTGGTTGACCTGCAATTGCAATGAGTCCACCTTCACGTAATTGTTGCAATAACTGCATGACTTCTTTTTCAACTTGATTTCTTTGCAATCCAGTTTGCTGTGCAAATACTTCAACTAGTTCTGTTACTTTACGCTGACCATTACAAGACTTCCAAAAATCTACAATTGCCTGATTGACCATAAATCCCTGATCATGTTCATTAGCTAGTACCATAGAACCGTCTTCTTGTTGCACTAGTTTGCCAACTCCTTGAGGTAATGCAGTTTCATAGTTAATTGGTGCAGGAGTATTCATTGCTGCACCCATGTTTTTGATTTTCATTTTCCCCTCCTCAGTCATTTTATCCATTGTCCATGCAGGCTCCCAGACGATATCTATTTTGACATTATTCACTCCAGGAACTTTTTTTGCGTATCTTGTTGCGTCCTGAACAAGAGTTTCATGTAATGGACAACCTTGTGTAGTCATTGTCATTTTGATGTTTACATCATTGTTTTCTGTAACATCAATTCCATAGATTAATCCCATTTCCACAATGTTTAGAGGGACTTCAGGATCCATGCATTGTTTCAAAGAATCCTCAATTGCCTGAACAGAGACAGTACTCATATTGTATGCAGCAGTTTGAAAAACAATAAAAACTTTCTAATTATTAGCTTCAAATAATTTTGGGATGGATTCTTCATAGGGTGCAGTAGCCACGCCTTTTTCAGTAATTATTCCTGTAATTAGTTCAGGTGGAGTCATATCAAATGCTGGATTTATTACTCCAATATCATCAGGTGCAGTTTTTTTATCTCCAATTCCTGTAACTTCCGCTCCATTACGCATCTCTATAATGACATCTTCAGCCTTTGTTTGCAAATCAATGGTAGATAATGGTGCTGCCACATAAAATGGAATCCCATGTTGTTTTGCCATTGTTGCCACTTGATAAGTTCCAATCTTGTTGAATACATGACCTGTCTTTACAATTCTATCAGCTCCAACTACAACTTTGTTTACTAGTCCATTTGCCATTGAATATCCAACTGCAGTGTCTGGAATTAGACTAACATCAAATCCATCATGTTTTAACTCAAATGCAGTTAATCTTGAGCCCTGTTGAATTGGTCTAGTCTCAGTTGCAATTACTTTGACATTTTTTCCACTCTCTCTAGTTGCTCTAATTACACCTAATGCTGTTCCATATGCAACAGTAGCTAGTGCTCCTGCATTACAGTGAGTCATTATAGTATCATTATCATCAAAAAGAACAGAGCCATTCTTCCCCATTACTTTGTTTATTTCAATATCTTCCTCGGCCATTTTTTTAGCTTCAGAAATTACTAATTGTTTAATCTGTTCAACTGAGTTTCCAGACTTCGCAATATTCATGACTTTCTTTAACCCCCAACCTAAGTTTACTGCAGTAGGTCTAGTTGCAAAAAGAATTTTTCTTGCACTATCTAAATCTGAAATTAATTCATCCTTTGTTGTGGCTTTACTTTGTAAAACTGCCAATGCCAATCCAAATGCCCCAGAAACACCTATTGCAGGAGCGCCCCTTACTATCAAATTTTTAATAGCATTTGCTACTTGATTAAAATCGTCATATTCTACAAAAACAAGTTCGTTAGGTAACTTGGTTTGATCAATCATTATTACCTTATTATCTTTCCAATCTACTGTTCTTAACGAAGGATGGATTTGGATATCGATATTTTCCATTTAAGATAGAATTTTTAGAACTATATTTAAAATCAACCTAAGAAATTTTTATCAAATGTTATATCCTCATCTGATTTTTTAAAAGTACTTGCTTGATTTGCTAACATTACAAAAATTTGACAGTCAAAAAATGTATGAGGTTTACGATAGATGGCCAGAAATTGCCCAAGAATCCTATAATGCATCGTTAGAAGCAATAAAATTTCAAGGTATAGATCATATAGTTTTTGCAGGTATGGGTGGTTCTGGTGCTATTGGTTCAATATTTTCCTCAATTTTATCAAAAACAAATATTCATGTTTCAATTGTAAAAGGGTATATTTTACCAAAAACTGTTGATTCGGATACTCTTGTTGTGACTACTAGCGTTTCTGGTGATACTGATGAAACTTTGACAATACTAAATTCTGCAAGCAGACAAGATTGCAAGGTCATCTCTTTCTCATCAGGAGGGAAAATGGAAAAATTTTGTATGAAGAAGAAAATAGACTATAGAAAAATTCCCAAAATACATTCCCCTAGAGGATCATTTACGAGATTTTTGTATTCTATGTTAAAGGTGTTAAATCCTGTAATACCTATTCCTGCAAACGATATTTCTGAGTCAATAATCGAGATGAAGAAATTAAGCAGTAGTATAAATTCAGAAAATTTAACAGCAGATAATCCTGCATTAAATTTAGCAGAGTGGATATCAGGAATTCCATTAATTTATTATCCTGCAGGATTGCAAGCAGCTGCAGTCAGATTCAAAAATTCACTACAAGAAAATACAAAAATGCATGCAATAACAGAAGATGTGGTTGAATCATCCCACAATGGTATTGTTTCATGGGAACAACAAAGTAGTGTAATTCCAATAATGATTGAGGGAGCTGATGATTATATCAAGACGAAAGAAAGGTGGGAAATCCTAAAGAGATTTTTTAATGGGAGAAATATAGAATATAGAGAAATTTTCTCAGGAGATGGCAATATTTTAACAAAATTAATGAGATTGGTGTATCTTTTAGACTATGCTTCAATTTACAGAGCAGTATTATCAGAAATTGATCCAACACCTGTAGAATCAATCAATTTTATTAAAAATAATTTGTAATTTTTACCACTATTTCGAATCATATGATTGTTTTATCTGAACATATTTTTTGACGATTGATTTAGCATTTTAATTTTCTTCTAGTCCAAATTATTGATTTTATCAATTTACCAAAAGGATTCTTCATCAATCAATAAAAAATTGAACAATATACAATGTTATCCAATAAAACTTTGTAACGTTTTTGGTTAATTTCTCAGAAATTTATGAATTTCTTCTGAGAATTGTCACATTTCATCATTATCCATATCGTAATCTCTAAACATACTATTACTAAGATGCACATAATTAGATAACCAATGCTATTGAGGAATTATTTTTTAATCAAATATTTTAAAATTAGATATTCACTATCTTCTAAGTTCGCATATTATTGATTCGAATAATTGACGAGTTTTCTGATCAATGATGTAAGTGATCCCAAGATAAACAGCAGCACAAAGGATTAATTGTAAAAGTAATGGAGGTAAGAATTTGAAAATACTGCTATCATAAGTTATCAGATAATTAGATGTCAGAAAATAGACAGATGCTAATCCCAAAGATGCAAATAAATATTTTAAGAAATTAGAGGTTGGAAATTTGAATTGAATATGTTTTTTTGTTAAAAATATCACAAAAATAAAGAAGGGAACTTCAACAATTAGAGAAAGGGCAGCCCACATTGTCACAAGTTCATTTTCAGGTAAATTTTGAGATGAAAGTAAAACTAACAGAAGGGTAAAAACCGCAAGATAGATTCCTATTTTTATGTATCTGATTGTAGGAATAAATATCAGTTTGCTTTTTGCTAGTTCAGAAAATGTTGAATTTTCTTTCAAATCAATTTTTTCTATTGCTAACAATGAAGTTTGAAGTGTTAAACCTAATGTAAAGAAAAATGTCTTAAAAGCAAGTAAAATCACAACAAATGATGATTCTTGATATATTGGATTTAGCAAAAAAAGAATAGGTTTAGAAAAAATTATGGATATAGTCAATAAGGGAATTGCAAAGTATAACAAAAGTGCAAAGTTTTCTTGCATATGTTTGGATTTGCCTCCTCCGAGTAATTTTGAATAAAGACCTTGAGAAATTAGATTGGAATGATATGTAAGGAAAGCTATTGTATTTGAAACACTAAAGAAAGCAAGACCAACAACAGAACCCATAATGATCGAATATAGTAAAATATCTAACCACTGAAGCATGTCAGGAAATGTCGAATACATTGACACCCAAGAGTTTTTGAGCCATCTTTTAACAACATCTAGATTGAATCTATTCCGGATATCTTCCCTAGTAAGAAAAACCTGAATGCTGATTTTTAGAATATTTGCAATTAAGAGTGCAAAAATTGCTCCATCTAGACCCATCTGAAGGAAATATACAAAAGATAAACCTGTGGGAATTTTTGATATTTCAAATGCTATTATGCCATAACTGATAACTTGAGGTTTGGTACCAAGATTTATTGCAGTTATTCCTTTGTTTATAAGATATACTGGTACAAGAATTGTTGCCAAAATCATCGAGCTTAGAATTGCATTACTAGTGTCTGCAATCACAAAGACAATTACTAGGAAAATTGGAATGCATAAAATTGAATATACAATACTTGAATAAACAGTTGTTCGGCCAATTTTTTCACCTCTTGCTATCTGTCTTACTGTCCAATAAGTGATCACACCTTCACCAATTATGAAGTAAGTGATAATATTTCCAATCAAAGACCATGTACCGAATTCTTCAACAGATAGTTGACGGGTGACGATTGTTGTGAATATTAATCCAGTAAATACACTAGAAAGAGCTACTGCAAAAGCTATAAGTCCAGAATATGTTACTCTAACATTGTTCATTATCAGTACTTGATTATAGAGGTTTTAAGCATAATTCATTGTCTTTAGTTTTACTAGATAGACTTTCGATTTGTTGATTTATTGAAATAGATTTGGAAATACTTAAAAACATAAGATCGTTTACAAACAAAACTTTGATATTATTTTTCTTTTAATTTCATTGAATTGAAATTTACATACATCTGATGCAATATCATATTTTTTAACACGTAAATGTAAATAACCTAAAAGCATGTTCATTGCTCCTTTTGGATTATTTTTAATTGTCAAAGTAATTCGGCCTATTGCATATAACGGGTGATATCCTAGTGCCCTCATTGCTTTACCATAACTTTTGTAATTAGTAGTTTTCCCAGTTGGTCTTTGCGACCAGCTAACAGCATTTCTAACAACTTGAATTTTATATGACTCAATAAGTGCCTTATAGACAATATAACTTTCAAATCCATACCAAGTAGGATAATGTAATCCTAATTTTTTCCAAAAATCATATTTTATGATTCTGCCTGAACCTCTAGGAGAGGTGTCTCTCTGTGATTCGCCGTTGATTATACCAGATGTAATAACAAGTGATCTATTTGCATCCATAATTGCAATAAGTTTGGACATATAATCAGGTGGAAGTATATGATCAGCACCAAGTATCATAACATATTGGCATTCATTATCAAGTATGTTTTCTAATCCTTTGTTAATTACATATGCTAAAATTGGTTGGCCGGTAGCTCTAAATCCCCTATCATCAAGATCAAGGACTTCAACATGAGATTTTTTTGCAATGTCATGAGTATTATCAGTGGATCCGTCATTAACGACGATTATTCTATATGGAGTCAAAGTTTGTTTTTTTAGAGCTGCCAAGGTAAAGTTTAAAAATTGACTCTCATTTCTAGCAGGAATTATTACAATAACTTTTTTGTCTATGTTATTCAAATTAACATCAACATAAATTTAGATTGAGCATGTATGAATTGACCTATTCATTACCGTACAATAAATAATCTTTGTTAACTTCATAGACAAATACTCCAATTACTGGTCCAATTTTCTGTTCTGTAAAAGAGGATGAAGCATAAACTAATAGAAATGGACCATTACCATCAGAAGGATATTTTATGTTATCTGTATATACAGCAGTAAAACCAGGAATGTGCTCTAGTGAGTGTTGATTGTTGTTATTCGGGTTTATGTAGCCTACCAGAGAAAATGGAAACATTTTACTAAGTAATGTTTCATTCCAAAAATAATCGGTTCCGCTAATTCCATCGGAATAAAGATATTTTTCCAGTGGTGCACCAACTATACGCATAAACCATTGTTTCTTTGATTCATCGCCTCCTCCAGAGAGAGTATGAAGAGATTTTTCATCTTGAAAGTTCAATTTTTGTCCAGCAACAAAAACTATCATAGTCGCTCTTCATTTCTTGAAGCATTTTCCATGCATCTTTAGGAATACTAAGGAATATTTCAGATATTTTTGAATTTGTGATGTATTAATTGTAGCATTATCTACCATAGTTCTTTGAGACATTGTGGATATCCAATAGCCATAATCCCACCACGAGGCAATTACTGAATCTGGCGGAGTGTTTATCTTTATCCATTCTAAGGTTTACTTTCAATCATTTGTTGAAACAGAATATGTAGGTCCGCCATTCAAGATTGTTGGCGGGGTATTAATAGAAGTAATCCAATTTCCATTTGCAGGAAATGTCAAGGGAATAACAATTAGAATTATTATTACCATACTAAAAGAAATCTTTAACATATTACCTTGAATTGGGTAGATTAGTTTTTTGTAGTGCATTATCTCCCTTGTAAGAATTGATAGACCAATAGAAGAAAGAATGATTATAGAGATTGAGGCAAAAAGTTCTAACCTTACAAAAGCGGAGCTTACATATGATCCGGTTAGTGCAAAAATTATGACTACCGTTAATAAGCCAACAACTACTGGAAATAAAATTGTGAAGTCATATAATGAAAAGTCATCTCCAAAAAGTTGATAAGTTACTGCAGTTGTTATATGTAACATTACTTGTGAACTTCCGGACACATTACGTCCTTCTGGATACCAGCTCATATTAGCATGCCACTGAAAATATTCAGAAAGACCGTTTTCTACAATAAATTGAGTGGCACGGAAATTAAAAAAAAGAATCAAATTCATTTGATTCAAACCCATATTCCGCAGGTTGATAACGAATTAGAAAAGAGATAGAAAATGCTAGAATTAATATTCCAAGTATTAATGGATGATTTATCTTAAAATCAAGATTCTTTATTTTAAATAATTGAAATTGTGTAATCAACAAGTTTGTTTGAGACTGAATAGTTTACTCTTTTTAAAAAGAATAATGGATTTTTTAAGAATTAGATTTACATTGTTGCTTGTGCTGCATCATGGAACATCTGACTCTTTGCACAGCCAGCAGCAAGTTCATCACCTGCTCCACGTCTCATTAGACCTCTATATAGACCGTCTTCTAATTTGACACCTTCTCTTTCTTCCCATTCCTCTACAGTGATAGAGTATTTCTTTTGGATTCTGTCTCTGTACCATTCTGGGATTACATTAAATGCACAAAATGGGACTATTCTGAGATCTGGAGTCACATAGTGAATATCACATCTTTGTAGTCTTTCCAAGTCTTCATTGTATTTGTCTTGAAAGTGCATCATGCCAAGGAACAATCCTTTGACGTGCCATGAACCAACTGAATCAAATGATCTCTTCATGAGTATGTTGCCAAACATCTTGGCCAAGTCTAATCCTGCTGGTTGTTTCTTTGTATCAACAAAGCCTTTGAGTTTTCTTACAACTTCAAGCATTGTAAAATACTTATTTTTACCAGAACGGATTTCCTCTGCTTTATCTTCAAATAATTCTAACATTCCTTGAATGTCACAGAATTTAGTTAATGGGACAAACTTCTTTGTATCTGCATCCTCAAAGATGTATGTTCCTGCACCACAAGCAAAATGAATCGATAATTCATATTTTGGTTTGCTTGAGAATGCTTCAATTACATTGGTTAGTGGCATGCAACTTGGAACTGGGAACCAGTCATCAACAGTTACTTCACCGTTTGTTTGTTCTTCTATTCTTTGGACACAATCAGGAACTGTGATTCTGTATTTTTCACGTTCGGATTTACCCATTCTTCCAGTTAATGATACTGGTTGAAAGTTAACAGCATGGACTACATCCATGTTCTTTTGTGCATATCTGATAATTCCACCTAGTTCGTGATCGTTAATTGATTTGATTACTGTTGGGACAAATACTACAGTAGTACCTGTTTTTCTGCAACTATCAAGAGCATATGGAATTTCCCAGTGGTTCTTTGGGTTTGTTCTTGCAGTTACACCGTCAAATGAAAGATACAGGTTATTACATCCAGCAAGTCTTACTTCTCTTGCAGCTTCTGGATCCATTGCATGTCTGATACCATTGGTATTCATTTGAATATGGTCAACACCTTCTTCTTTCATAATTTTGATAACATCAGCAATATCTTCTCTAAGCATTGGTTCACCACCAGTGATTTGCATAGAATTTCCTGGAATTGGTCTTTCTGCTCTGAGAGTCTTCATCATGCTTCTAACTTGAGTATGGTCTGGCTCGTACATGTAAGCACCTTCAAGGCCTTTCTTTACATAAAAGAAACAGTACCAGCATGTCAAGTCACATCTGTTAGTTACAATCATGTTTGCTAGTCCACTGTGAGACAGATGGTTTGAGCATAATCCACAGTTATTTGGACATGAACACTTGTCAATCATTACGTTTGGAGAATGGGCACCTTTACCATCCATCCAATATGTACTGAATTTCTTGTACATTTCATAAGAACCAAAGTATAATTCCTCACATTCACCGTGAGTTGGACATACCTTTGACATGAAAACTTGATTGTCTCTCTCAAAAACTTCAGCATCCAGAATCATGTTACAGTCTGGACAGATACTTTGAGTGAATCTAATTGTGGATTTTTTACCTAAATTTTTAGTTGATTGATTTGATATCTGAATTAGTGCCATTATGTAATTGAAATTTTTCTGAGATAGTATATAATCGATTTCATACTTGCCCCCGGGTGGAATTTAGGAGGTAGGCATACCTGATTTAAATATCAAAACTGATCGACTAGATCGCAGATGAGTATTTCTGATAAAACAAGAAAGGCATTGGAAAAAATTGGTCTTACCAGTTATGAAATTAGAACATTTTCAGCTTTACTCAAATCAGGGGAATTAACAGCATCAGATCTTAGTCAAAAATCAGGAGTACCATATTCAAAAATTTATGAAGTATTGGGAACTTTGGAAGAAAAAGGTTGGATTGGTTCAGATGATTCAAGACCAACAAAATACTTTGCCAAGTCTCCATCTACAGGTCTAGAGACTACAAAACAAAAAATGGAAAGTGATTTTTCACAGAATCAAAATGTTATCTTAAATGAATTAGTGCCATTGTATGAGAAAAGCGGGACTAGTGAAAGACCAGATATTTGGGTGTTATCTGGTGCAGTAAACATTGCAGCTAAAATTTTAGAGATGGTAGAGACTTGTAGAAATGAAGTAATGATTGCATTACCTGAGGCAGGAGTGGAACTTGTAAAACAAGCATTACCAAAATTAAGATCACTTCATGATAAAGGTGTAGAGATTACAATTCTAACATCAGATAAGATGGATAAGGAATCAATTAAGGCAATCAAGAGAGTAGCTACTGTAACAATCAAGAAAGGATTGTTTGGAGGAGGTATAATTTCAGATAAAAGATATGTTGTAATTCTTTTAGGGCCAGAAATAGGAGGTGTAAATTCTTCAGAAGTTGTTGCAATCTGGGCGGATCATGCAGGATTGGCAGGATTTGCACGTCAATATTTTGAATATTTATTAAAAGATTCAAAGAAGGTATAACATGGATGCATTAGATGAAGAAGCATTATTCGTAGGAACTGCAGAAGCTGAACATGTAGAGATGTATCTTAAAGCAATTTGGCACATAAAAGAAAGAGGAGAAGATGTTAAAATTAGCACCATTGCAAAGATGCTCAATGTAAGACAGCCTAGTGTTGTTCAGATGTTAAAAAAACTAAATAGTAAAAATCTTGTAAACTACAACAAAGCAGGTGTGAAACTTACAGATGATGGTGAAAGAATAGGGTCAAGCATGATGAGAAACAGTAGACTATTAGAAGTTCTAATGGATAGTGCATTAAAAGTAGAAATTGATGAAGAGATGGTATGTGGAATTGAACATCACATGAATAAACAATTCACTGATGCCCTCTGTGTAATGTTAAAGCATCCAAGAAAATGTCCACATGATCACGAAATTCCAATGGGCGAATGTTGTAAATCAGCATAACTGAAATTATAACCCAAAAGATATATCATCTTAGAAAATATATTTAATCATGGCATGTTTCTGTGGCTGTAAGACATATGAAAAAAACGATGACGGATTCAAAATCGCATGTGTAAAATGCGGACACGGACCTCAAAACCATAATGATGAATTCAGAGATGCAGCAAGAAAGAACGAATCACAGAGTCAAAAACGTGATGCAGACTTTGGATAGTTATTCGCCAATAATTTTAACTAAAACTCTTTTTGGTCTTTTTCCATCAAATTCACCATAGAAAATTTCTTCCCATGGTCCAAAATCTAATTTGCCATTAGTAATGGCAACAACGACTTCTCGTCCCATTACTTGTCGTTTCAAATGAGCATCTGCATTATCCTCCCCAGTTTTGTTATGATCATATTGTGTAATCGGTTCATGCGGAGCTAATTCTTCTAACCATTTTTCATAATCATGTAGTAATCCACCCTCATTGTCATTAATGAAAACACTTGCAGTGATATGCATTGCATTGACTAGGCAGAGGCCTTCCTGAATTTTGCTTTTTGTAACCAATTTTCTTACATCAGATGTTATATTGACAAAGGCTCTTCTAGTTGTAACTTCAAATGTCAAATATTCAGTTAGAGATTTCATATTTTTATTTGAAATTCCATCCATTAAAATCCTAATGCAGGCTCAGAACTCAAGATCCTCATCATCAATCAAAGGGATAGGTACATCATGGCCTGCAAGGCATGTTTCAAGCAGATTCCTATTGAGTCTTTCAAGAAGCTTGATAAATGGCCAATAGTTCATTCTTTCAAAATGGTTACAATAGACACTCCTGCCTCATTGGAAAGTTTTAGAAGATTTGTCATCTCTAGTACTTGCAAATCTTATGCACCAAGAGCTTATTTGGAAGATTTTGAGGTTTTTGCAGAAAGAGAAGATAGTCTAGGAGCAATCTATGTAGAAGCAGCAGATAAAGTTACTTTAAAAAAAATTAGAGACATCACATTTGTCAATGCTAAAGATATCTTAGGAATAATCTATAATTCAAAAAGTGGAAATACATCTCTCAAATGGAGACAAATTAGAAAAAACAGTGGAAAAGTAACAGGGGAAGCATCTGCAAACTCTCTTACAAATTTGTCTGAATCAGGTGTTCTAACTTTAGAATGGGTTGAAAATTATCTGAAAAAGAAATCACAAGAAACAAAAACTAAAGAAACAAGCTAAACTCTTTTCTTTTTATAAATTAGAATAATATCATGATTACAAAAGAAATAGATGAAAATTCAATATCAGTCATACCAGAAGATTCTGAAGATCTTTTGAATTTACGGCGCATAATCAAAGAAAATGACAAAGTGATTGGGGATACAACAAGAGTGCTAAAACAGGATAGAGATTATTCAAGACCGGATAAGGGTGAGAGAATCAAAGTCAGGATTGCATTAATTGTGGAAAAAATTTCACTTGACGATGTTCTAGATAGATTAAGAGTAGGCGGTACAATTTCTGAATCAAGCAACGAATCAGTTCCTCATGGCTCACATCATTCTTTTATTCTAAAACTTAATGATGGAATTACAATTTCAAAGAAAAAATGGTTACCAATTGAAAAAAAACTTTTAGAATCAACTAATAACCAAGTCAGTTTTGTTCTAGTTGCAATTGACACCAGTGATAGTGGGATTGCAAGGTTAAGAGGTACTCATTTGGAATTTATGCCAAACATCTATTCAGGTTCTGGCGGAAAAAGATACAAAACTAATTTTAATATTGAAAAATTCTTTGATCAAGTGCTACAAGCAATATCAAGTATTTTCAAAGAGGGAGATACAATAGTTATCTTTGGTCCTGGCGAAACAAAAAAGAGATTCGCAAATTTTGTTGAAAAATCACAAAAGTTACAAAAATACAAAATTCAAGTGGTCGATGGGATTGATTCTGGGGGAGAAGATGGAATTTACACATTTACAAAATCCCAAGCAATGCAAGAAATAATGTCAGACAGCAAATTAGCCAGAGCATCATCAATAATTGATGAAGTGATGATTCTTGCAAACAAGAAAAGTAGGAAATTTACTATGGGGTATAATGAAACATTTAACGCCAATCAGATGGGAGCAGTTGAATCACTGGTATTTTCTGACAAAGCAATTCAGGAAAATGACGAACAGACAATGATGGATTTTCTAAATGATGCAGAAAATAAAGGAGTGACAATTTACAGTGTAGATTCATCTACAGACATTGGTCTTAGAGTGACAGGTTTGGGTGGAATTGTTTCTTTGTTACGATATCCAGTAGAATCTTAGTTTGTTGACTCTATTACCCATTTCAGATAAGAATTATTAATTGAATTAACATCGATTTCAGCTATTTCAGGAACATCATAAGGATGAGTTTCTTTAATTTTCTTTTTTAATAGACTCTTGTTTTTTGGAACAGTTTTAAAAATAGCAATGTATTCTGATGAGTTTTCTACTTTACCCTTCCAGGAATAAATTGAGGATATTTTAGAAATATTGACACAAGCAACTGTTTTATTTTTTACAAGCTGATTTGCAATTTTAGAGATGGATTTTTTGTCAGGATATGTTGAGATAATTACAACTAGTTTCATAGTAAACGATAAATGGCCGTACCTTAAAAAATTAACAATTAGTTTGGAACTTGATTTTATTACCCAGAATTCGATAATCTATGTCTTAATGGCATGGGTAGTCATTATTGTAATTGCAAAAGCTCTCAAATTAGAAAAATATGGTTTTGAATTAAAAGCATACAGTCTAGTATACAAAAACAAGGGAGTTAATCAAGTTCTCATAAAAATATTAGGTCGAACAAAACGAGGGATTAGGGTTTTTGCAGACACAAGTGTGATTGCAGGTTTTATTATGATGGCCTTTGCATTTTGGTTTTTGCTAAATAATGTATCAAACTTTTTTGTTGCACAATCAGAATTTTCAGAATTGACAGTATTGATTCCAGGAGTTACATTAACGTCTGCATCATCAATTACATACTTTTTGCTATCTATACCCATTGTACTTGTAATTCATGAAGGAGCGCATGGTATTGTAGCAGCTCTAGAAAAAATTAAAATCAAAACTGGTGGATTTGCAATATTTATTGCAATGTTTGCAGGATTTGTAGAGCCTGATGAAGAAGAATTTGAAAAAGCCAAAAAGATTTCAAAATTAAGAGTGATTGGAGCAGGTGCTACATCAAATGTAATGTTTGCATTTGTGTTGGGTGCTATTTTGTTAACAAATCCATTTTTTGCAATGGTATTACCAGAACCACTTTTGAGTGTATTTTATGAACTACCTGAAGGAGTTTTGATACTTTCTATAATAGAGAACTCTGGTGCTGAGCAAGCAGGATTGCTTGCAAATGATATAATTACTTCAATTAATGACATACCGATATACAGTCCAGTTGATTTTCCTGCTCTTAGTCCTGGAGAAACTGCAAGTATTTCAGTAATCAGAGATGGTCAAACATTGAACTTTGGTGTAGAAATAATGCCTGCACCGGAAGATCCTGAGAGAGGCCTGATTGGCATAATGAGAGACAATTCATTTGCATACAAACCCGTAATGAATTTCATAGAATGGAATGATCCAAATGTTTCAATGTTCTTGCTATGGTTGTGGATGATTTCATTTTTCATTGGAATCATCAACATGCTACCATTGCCAATTTTGGATGGAGGGAAATTCATTCACACAATTATTGATAAAAGAATTTCAGACAAATCAGTCAATATCGTAATGTGGGGAATCTATGCATTCACCTTTGTATTATTTGGCCTCAATATTGCCTTGTCATATTTGAAATCTGGATGGTTTACAATCTAAAATCACCTAAAGAATCATTAATGAAAAAAATCAATTCATTTTATGAAATGTGACAGATGTGAAAATCCTCCAGCATATACAAGAAGATACTCTGGAGAAAGGCTTTGTTCACAATGTTTCTCAAGGTCAATTGTAAGAAAAACTGCAAAAACTATTTCAAAATACAATATGATAAAACATAATGAATTAGTTGCAGTTGCAGTGTCAGGAGGAAAAGATTCTCTAGCATTATTAAAAATCATTAATGAAATGGCATTAACTCATAGTTTTAGAATAATAGCAATAACTATTGATGAAGGGATTCCAGGATATAGAAATGAAGCATTAGAAATAGTTGAAAAGTTTTGTTCTGAACTTAATGTAGAGCATAAAGTTTATTCTTACAAGGATCTGTTTGAATTAACACTTGATGAAGCATTAGACTTGAGAGAAAATGAAAAAACTTCATCTTGTTCAATTTGTGGCACGTTAAGAAGAAGAGCGATTGATCATGCAGCCAAAGATATAGGTGCAGATGTAATTGCCACAGGGCATAACTTAGATGATACATTGCAAACATTTGTGATTAACATGATTTCAGGAGACACCACAAAGGTCGGTTGGATGGATCCTGATACTTCTACAAATGATTTGAGAAAAATAAAACCATTCTGTGAGATTTATGAATCTGAAATTGTATTTTATGCTTTTACAAATAATATGCCATTTCAATCAGAACCTTGTCCACATATGAATGAAGGAATAAGAACAGAAATTCGTGAATTTTTAAATTCATTAGAAAATCAACATAGTGGAATTAAAAATAATTTTTATCAATCAATTCTCAAAATTTCACAGACAGTAAAGAATTCAAATTCAAAAGAGAAAATAAAATGCGAAAAATGTGGAAATGATTGTACAGGTAATGTATGCTCAGTGTGCAGTGTAGTTTTAAAACTAAAAGAAAATCAAACCTAATGCAAATATAACATACTTTCTTAGGAAAAATGGTAGTAGGTAGGATCAGGGTGCCAGCCGTGCCCTATTCTGAAACCGGCTATATGCAGAGATCAGCAACTGTTGGGTAAATCTCTAGAAGGGTAATTCCCGCTTGGTGTGCGGAAATGAAATCACGCCGAGGCGGGTGGTTGCAGGACTAGAAATATCCGAAGGGATAACTTCTAAGACCGAACCATCGAAAGGGATGAGGTCCGGGAGGGAGCAATCCTAAGGTGGAGCATCCACGCTTCCTCGTCAACGTGGCGGATCTTGTATGCCTTGAAATGGGGCTATTCGTCTAGACTGGAGCCAGCAGATCTACTACCTTTATAATTAAAATCAGATTTTCAAATTTATGGAAGGAATTATCTCATTTGGGAATAAAAGAAGTTATGAGGACTTTAAAAAACAAATTCCCAGTTCAGTGCTACCATTATTTGATTCAATAAGAGAATTTTGTTTTTCATTAGGGGATAAAGTAATTGAAGATGTTAGAATGCATAGAGTGGTTTTTTGTAAATCAATGACATTTAGATGGTTTGCAGATGTTGAACCTGTAAGAGAAGGAATAATCATTAAAATCCAAAAAAGCAGAAAAGAACCAATACAGATAATTCAGATTAAAAAAGATCATGAAATTTTAGAATGCACTCAAATCATTAAAAACGCATTTGAAGAAATTCACTAGTACAATACATCAAATTTAGAAAATTCTGCGGCAAATTTTTCATTACGTATCTCTACATCCTCAACTCTTGCATTAGCAGGCCCTCCATGAGCCCATTCTATAATTCTGCTAATATTTTCTTCATTACCTTCTAGAACGGCTTCTACTCTACCATCTTTAAGATTTTTAACCCAACCAAAAACATTATTTTTTTTTGCCATAACTTTGAGAGACTGACGGAAAAAAACACCTTGTACTTTTCCAGTAACAAAGAGTCTAACACGATAATTTGACATTATGAAAATATTTCTTAGAGTTATTAATCAATTTTAGGTTAAAAGAAAAACTACTTTCTTTCTTTGATTCTTGCTCTACCAGTCTTTCGTGCAGCAATACTACCTACCTTTGCACCAGGAGGAGCATCTCTTGAGACTGTAGAACTTTGTCCAACGTGTTGATGACGACCACCACCGTGTGGGTGAACATAAGCTGCTTGAGCAACACCTCTAACAATAGGATATTTCTTTCCTTTAGCTTTAAAACTACGCCACTTGTTACCTGCACTCATAAAGTGTCTTTCACTAGCTCCACCACCAGCAAGAGTACCAATCATTGCTCTGTTTTTAGGATTTAGAGTAGTAAACTTTCCTGAAGGAAGTTTTACAGTAACACCATCATCACCATGTGAGAAAACAGTTGCATTAGTACCTGCTGATTTTACAATTGCACCGCCATCTCCAAAGTGTTTTTCAATATTACATACAATTGTACCATCAGGAATATTTTGAACACTAATGACATTTCCTTTTTCTATTTGTGATTTTAACCCAAATTGTAAAGTTGTACCAACGGTAGTTCCAAGAACTGCAGGTACAAATGAAACAGAGCCATCTTCAAATCTAACTTTGGCTAAGGGTGCTTCCCTACCACGTTCGTGAACAAGATCAATAATTTCACCCTCATGTTGTTCTGCTAGTGGAAAACGTGGATAATTGGCTTTTACTCCTACTTTACCAGTAGAAGTAGATCTAAATTGATTGCCTCCTCGGCCTCGTCTTCGAACTAATGGTCTCTTACCCAAGTTGATCGTTTCCGACCTAAAGAGAATTTTAAGCTTGTGGTATTCTTACTGTTAGTTAGAGAAATTACCACAAAGGTATAAAAATTAGAATTGAGGCCATTGAGTATGAGTCAAAATGCTCTTTCTCTCAAAGTTCTTGAAGCATATACAAGAGATGTTGGACGAGGAGTAGCAAGAATTGATTATGATTCTATGGATACATTAAATGCCTCTACAGGCGATGTAATTGAAATTAAAGGTAAAAGAAGAACAGTAGCAAAATGTCTACCGCTTTATCCTTCAGATGAAGGAAAAGGAATTATCAGAATTGATGGACTAGGAAGAAATAATTCAGGAATTGCTATTGGTGATACAATTTCTGTTAGAAAAATAAAAGCTGTAGCTGCAGAAAAAGTAGTAGTTGCACCACTAGAAGCAATTCCTCCAATAGATGAAAGATATCTTGCAGATGCATTAGAGAGTGTTCCTTTGATCAAAGGAGATAATGTAATGGTTCCATACTTTGGTGGACGTTTAACTTTTCAAGTAATCGGAGTCAATCCAGCAGCTGATGCTGTTTTAGTAACTCAAAAAACTGTTTTCCACATTGCAGAAAAAGGAGAAACATTACGTGGAGTTCCGCAAGTAACCTATGAAGACATTGGTGGAATTTCAAATGAGATTAAAAAAGTAAGAGAGATGATTGAGCTCCCATTAAGACATCCAGAAATTTTTGAAAAATTAGGTATTGAAGCTCCAAAAGGAGTATTATTGTACGGTCCACCAGGTACTGGTAAAACATTACTTGCAAAAGCAGTAGCAAATGAAAGTAATGCACATTTCATTAGTATATCGGGTCCAGAAATCATGAGTAAGTTCTATGGTGAAAGTGAAGCAAGACTAAGAGAAATTTTCAAAGAAGCAAGAGAAAAGGCTCCATCAATCATCTTTGTTGATGAAATTGATTCTATTGCTCCAAAAAGAGAAGAAGTTACTGGTGAAGTTGAAAGAAGAGTAGTTTCTCAAATGTTATCATTAATGGACGGATTAGAAGCAAGAGGTAAAGTGATTGTCATCTCTGCAACAAACAGACCAAATGCAATTGATCCTGCACTTAGAAGACCAGGAAGATTTGATAGAGAAATTGAGATTAAAGTTCCAGATAAAAAAGGAAGAAAAGACATTCTTGCAATCCACAGCAGAAATATGCCTTTAGGCGAAGATGTTAATTTAGATAAAATATCATCTGTCAGCCATGGATATGTTGGTGCAGATTTGGAATATCTATGTAAAGAAGCAGCAATGAAATGCTTGAGAAGATTATTACCTGTTTTAAATCTAGAAGAAGAGAAACTCCCACCAGAAACACTAGACAAACTAATTGTAAATCATGATGATTTCCAGAAAGCATTGATTGAAGTAACACCATCAGGCATGCGAGAAGTATTCATTGAAAATCCAGATGTGAAATGGGAAGATGTCGGAGGGTTAGAAGATGTCAAACGAGAATTACAGGAAGCTGTAGAATGGCCAATGAAATATCCAGGTCTTTACGATAAACTAGGTCACAGGATGCCAAGAGGAATATTACTTCATGGTCCTAGTGGTACCGGTAAAACATTACTTGCAAAAGCAGTAGCTACTCAAAGTGAAGCTAATTTTGTTTCAGTTAGAGGTCCTGAACTCTTATCAAAATGGGTTGGAGAATCAGAAAGAGGAATAAGAGAAATTTTCAAACGTGCACGACAATCAGCACCATGTGTTGTATTCTTTGATGAAATTGATTCTATTGCCCCTATCAGAGGAGCTGGTGGTGAAACAGCAGTAACAGAAAGGGTTGTCAGTCAATTACTAACAGAATTAGACGGAATGGAAAACATGCATGGTGTCATCGTATTAGCTGCAACAAATAGAGCAGACATGATTGATCCAGCATTGTTAAGACCAGGAAGATTTGATAAAATTATTCAGATTCCACTTCCAGATAAAGAAAGCAGAAAGAGCATATTGGTAATTAACGCTGAAAAGATTCCAACTATTAGTGAAAAAAGTGATCCTAATCACATTGATTTCGATAAACTTGCAGACATTACTGACGGACTCAGTGGAGCAGATACAGCATCCATTGCAAACACCGCAGTATCTCTAGTAATTCATGAATTCTTAGACTCACATCCAGATGTAAAAGACATAGAAAAAACTTCAATAGATGCCAAAGTTACGATGAAACACTTTGAAGAAGCAGTTAAGAAAGTAAGAGAGCAAAAAGACCTTAAGATGGGAGAAAAATTAGTAGCTTCCTATTACAGATAGTTTTAATTAAATTACGAATCTAATCCTCATAAATGTCACAATATACAGGCTATGATGGAAAATCATTAGAATTTCTAAAAACAAACCATCTTTCAATTGGAGATTCTGTTAAAATTTTAGCGGATATAACGTATTCAGGCATAATTATGCCAAGATATGAACACAGTGATGACAAACATATTGTTTTAAAATTAAAGAGTGGATACAATATTGGTTTAGAGATCACAAAAATTGAAAGGATTGAAAAAAATCCATCTTTAGAAAAAATAACAGAAAAAAATGAAAGAATTGAAAAAAATGAGACTTTGCCAAATGTCCTGTTATTATCAACAGGGGGTACAATTGCAAGTAAAATTGATTATAGAACGGGTGCAGTTACGCCAGTATTAACAGCTGAGGAATTGAATTCGTCTGTTCCAGAGTTGGCAGAAATTGCAAATATAGACACAAAAGTACTCTTTTCAGAGTATTCAGAAAATATTATGCCTGAACATTGGTTAAAAATTGCTGAAACATTAAAAAAATATTCTAAATCGGAATATTCAGGAATTATTATTGCACATGGTACAGATACAATGCATTACACATCATCTTATCTTTCTTTTTCACTTGCAGGTTTTCCAATACCAATAGCACTAGTAGGTTCACAAAGATCATCAGATCGGGCATCATCAGATGCTGCATTAAATCTAATTGGAGCTACAAAATTTCTAACTGAATGTAAAACAAATGGAATCTATATCGTAATGCATCAAGATGAAAATGATGAAACAATTGCATGTCATCTTGGTACAAGAGTAAGAAAAAACCATACAAGCAAAAGAGGAGCATTCCAAACAATTGGAGATGATCCTGCATTTTTAATTGTAAATAATGAAATTCATGATAATATGAAAACAGATTTTTTCACATCTAAAGAATTTGAACCTAAGATCAAAATAAATGAAAAAGTTGCACTAGTGAAGTATCATCCAGGATACGACCCATCTTTATTAAAAAATATTATAGATTCTGACTATAAAGCAATAATTTTTGAAGGCACCGGACTAGGACATATTGGAAAAAACATGTATTCAATGGTAAAAATGGGAAATGAAAAAGGCATCTTTATGGGAATGACCTCTCAATGTATAGATGGAAGAGTCAGAATGACAGTTTATGAAAGCGGTAGAGATTTACTTGATTTAGGAATAATTCCTTTAGAAAACATGATTCCAGAAATTGCACTAGTCAAAGCAATGTGGGTTACTGGAAATACTGAAAACCTAGACGAAATTAAGAAAAACATGCTTAATAGAATTGCATCTGAATTTTCTGTATAATTAGGAATCAAAATGGAGAAATTTTTAATCAAAGATGTAGGTGTCAAAGTTGGATTAGAAATTCATCAGCAGCTTGCAACGAATAAAAAATTATTCTGTAATTGTACCCCTATTGAATCAGACGAATATTCAATTAAATTCCAAAGAAAATTACGAGTATCTAAAAGTGAGTTAGGTGAATTTGATCCTGCCGCATTATTTGAAAGTACAAAATCTAAAACAATAATGTATTATGCCAACCCTCAAAGTAGCTGTTTAGTAGAACAAGATGAAGAGCCTCCACATGAATTAGATGAAGATGCAAGAAAAATTGCTCTAGTAATTTCTTCTGCTTTAAAATCAAATGTTTTTAGTGAGATCTATCCTATGAGAAAAACAGTAATCGATGGTTCCAATACAACAGGATTTCAACGTACTATGTTAATTTCACAAGGGGGGTTTTACAATGCAGGAGATAGAAAAATAGGAATTCAATCAATTTGTTTAGAAGAGGATGCAGCAAAAATATTAGGTGAAGAGGGTTCCACAAGAAAATTTGGCCTAGAAAGATTAGGAATTCCATTGATTGAAATTGCAACAGAACCTTTTGAAGTAGAATTAACCGAAATTAAAAAAATTGCATTATCTCTAGGAAGAATTTTACGAAGTACAAAAAAAGTGAAAAGAGGACAAGGATCAATTAGGCAAGATGTTAATATTTCAATTAAAGATGGAGGTGGTGTTGTAATTGAGGTTAAAGGGGTTCAACAATTAGATCAATTAGAAAAAGTTGTGGAATATGAGGCTAAAAGACAACATGGTTTGTTAGTAATCTCAGAAAAAATTCAAGAAAGAAATTGGAAATTTGATAATGAGAATAAAAAAGACGTTACAAAATTATTTTTAAAATGCAAATCAAAGATTATTCAAAATGCGATAAAGAAAAATCAGAAAATTATTGCAATACATTTTAAAAACATGACCGGAATATTTGGATTTTTACCATATGAAGGAATTAGATTAGGAAAAGAAGTAGCAGAATTAGTAAGATTTTATGGAATAGGAGGAGTATTTCATTCAGATGAGCTTCCTAATTACGGAGTCGAGGAATCAGATTTGGATGAATTAAAAAAATCCATAGGAATTAAAGAAAATGACGGATTTTTAATTTTGGCAGCACCTGACGAGAAAGTGGATACTGTTGTAAAACAAATTATTTTAAGAATTGAGTACATTAGAGACACAGGTATTCCAATAGATACAAGATTAGCTACCCAGACAGGAGAAACAAAATTTCTTAGACCAAGACCAGGATCTGCAAGAATGTATCCTGAAACAGACATTCCACCAATAATCATTACAAAAGAAGAATTAACACAATCTGAAAAAAATATACCAAAATCTTGGGATGATTCTATAAAAGATTTGGAAAACAAATACAAAATTAATCCTCAACTTGCAGAACAGATTTTTGATTCACGATATATTGTATTATTTGAAAGAATTGTTGAAGATATTAACATTAATCCAACCTTTGTTGCATCAATTCTTTGTTCTTCAATTACAAATTTGGAAAGAAGTGGATTGGACTCTAATTTATTAAGTAATGAAGAAATCTTCAAATTATTTCAATTATTAGAAAAAAGAAAAATTGCCAAAGAATCTATTGAGATAATATTTGAAAATATAATGGCTGGAAAATCAAAAACTATAGAAGAAGCTATGAAAAACACTTCAATACAATCTGTTAATGAAGATGATTTAGAAAAAATAATCGAAGATATTGTAAACAATAATGAAGAGATAATTAAAAATCAAAAAGAAAGAGCAATTGGACCACTGATGGGAATTGTTATGAAAGAGTTAAGAGGTAAAGCTTCTGGTGAAACAATTAACAATCTTCTTTTAAAAAACATCAAGAAAAAATTAGATAGCATATTCTAGATAGGTGCGGGAAGTGGGATTTGAACCCACGAACTCCTAAAAGATAAGGATCTGAACCTTACACCGTTGACCAGGCTGGGTGACTCCCGCATAGAAAAATCTTGAGATCTAGAATAAGTTTCTTTATTATATGAAACACACATACAAAATTAATCGAGATAAAATGGAATTTAGAGAAGTTTATTGTTCAAATTGCAAAAAAATACTAGGACGGTATAATGTAAAATTCTATACAGAAGACAAAATTGGTGAATTAATAAACACATCACATTCTACACATATCAGAAACGGTCATCAAGTAAACATTAGAAAATTTGAAAAAATCAAATGAGTTTAATTTTTTCTATTGCTTCAGAAAGATTAGAAACTCGAATTATTTGATCATCAGAAACATGTTCATTCCAAGGTTGTGAATACAAAATCACTTTTTTGTTATTTGTTAGAAATTTTTCTACATTTAGTGGTGAATCATCAATAAATACATCATAATCTAATTCTGCCTTCATAGGACCATCAATTACTGAGACATAATTATTGTATGATATATCATGATGATCTAACCAAGATTTTACAAACGAATCAGTAGAACGTTCTCTTGCAGTAACAACATCCACTTGACCAATAGAAGATAGAGATTTTGTAATAGATGACAAGTTTTTTTCTGTGGTAGGTATTGACATCCAGTTTTTCCAACATAAACTAAGTTCAGCATAAAAATCAAATGGATTTATTTGGAATTCCTTCCAAAATTCCCAATTTGTAATTTGATTTTTAGTTATTTTTTGCCTAATAGAATTACTATAATTCATCCAGGATATGATCACATCTGCAAGTACGCCATCAACATCCAAGGCAATTTTCATTTCAGTCATTTAGTCACTTACTTTTCTAAATTCATCTAAGAGATTTTTTTGATGTTTATTGAGTTTTTTAGGCACATTTACTACAATTCTAACAAACTGATCACCTTTTCCTCTTGAATTAATGTGTGGTACACCTTTTCCTTTTAGTTTAATAATTGTATTTGGTTGACTACCAGAATCAACTTTAATTTTTTCTGTTCCCTCTAATGTTGGAACCGTAATTTCACAACCTAAGGCAGCATCAATCATAGAAATATCATGATCATAAAAAATATCTTTTCCATCTCTATTGAATTTAGAATGAGGTCGAACTCTTACTCTAATAATTAAATCACCATTTACTCCATCAGGAATCTCATTTCCTTCATCAGGAACTGTATAATCACCTGAATCAATTCCAGGAGGAATGTCAAAGGTTACTATTTTTGTTCCTTTTTTCTTTCCTTGTCCTTTACATTCATTGCAAGGAGTTTCAATTATTGATCCTTGACCTCGACAAGCAGAACAAGGTGCGGCAGTTACAAATGAAGCAAATTCCATATTACGAGTTTGTCTAACTTGTCCTTGACCATTACATGTTGTACATGTTTTTTTATTGGTACCAAGTTTAGCACCAGAACCATTACAAATATCACATTGAATTTGTTTTTGTAAACTAATTTCCATTTTTTTACCATGAAGAACATCTTCTAAAGTCACAGAGGTTTGATAAAGGATATCTGAACCTCGTTGCTGTTGATTAAACCCAAATCCTCCACCTCCACGACCAAAAATAGATTCAAAAATTGAATCAAATCCTCCACCTTGTGCTCCTTGAAAAATATCATCTGTGGAATATCTGCCATCTACACCTGCATGTCCATGTTGATCATAGATTTGTTTTTTTTCAGGATCTGAAATTACTGCATATGCTTCAGAAATTTCTTTGAAATGTTCTGCTGCTTCTGAAGATTTGTTACGGTCAGGGTGAAATTTTAGTGCTAATTTTCTATATTGTTGCTTAATTTCATCCGGTGTGGATGTTTTTGAAACACCTAAAACCTCATAATAATCTCGTTTTGCAGCCATGAATCATACCTTTATCATAATTATAGTATAAATGATTGAATTTGGATCTCAGTTAGATTTTGTTTGATCGGTTTGAGATGATTCAGAACGTCCATCTGCGCCTTGTTGTCCATCTGCGCCTTGTTGTCCATCTGCGCCTTGTTGAGGTGAGGCATTTTTGTAAAGTTCTGTAGTAATTTCATTTACCAACGTTTGTAATGTCTCAAGTTTAGGCTTCAATTCTTCTGGTTCTTTATCTAAAACTTCTCTGACTTCTTTCACAGCATCGGTGATTTTGATTCCTTGTTCTTGTGAAATTTTATCTTTAAGATCATGATTGACCAGTTTCTCTGTAGTGTAAATATAACTTTCTGCTTCATTTCTCAAATCAATTTTTTCTTTCTTCTTTTTGTCTTCATCAGAGAATTTTTCTGCATCTTCTTTTAGTTTTTCAATTTCTTCTTTAGATAATTTTGAAGTAGATTCTATTGTAATTTTAGCTTCTTTTTGTGTTCCAAGATCTTTTGCTGCAACATTGATAATTCCGTTTGCATCAATATCAAATTTTACTTCAATTTGGGGAATTCCTCTTGGAGCAGGTGGTAAATCGGTAAGATTAAAGCTTCCCAAAGAAACGTTGTCTGTTGCCATTGGTCTTTCACCTTGAACAACATGAATAGTAACTGCTGTTTGATTATCAGCTGCAGTAGTGAAAACTTTACTCTTAGAAGTTGGTATGGTAGTATTTCTTTCAATTAGCGGTTCTCTCACACCACCTAAAGTTTCTATTCCTAATGTGAGTGGAGTAACATCAAGTAAAACAATATCACTGCTAACATCTCCAGCAATAATTCCTGCCTGAATTGCTGCTCCCATGGCTACAGCTTCCATAGGATCTACACCAGATTCAGATTCTTGTCCAACTAACTGACTAACAAATTTTTTCACTAGGGGAATCCTTGTTGGTCCACCGACCATTACGATTTTACTAATATCAGAATTGGAGAGCTTTGCATCTTCTAATGCTTTGAGTACTGAAGGCTTACATCGTTCAACAATTGGCCCAATTAATTCATCTAATTTTGCTCTTGTAATCCTTAATTCTAAATTTTTAGCACCTGATGATGGATCATGTGCAATGAATGGTAAATTGACATCAGTTTCCATAACTGTAGATAATTCAATTTTTGCTTTTTCAGAAGCTTCCCTAATTCTTGTCATTGCAGTTGAATCTTGAGTGAGATCAACGCCTTCTTTTTTCTTGAATTCATCAACAATAAAATCAATTAGAACTTTATCCATATCTGTTCCACCCAATTGAGTGTCACCAGATGTGCTAAGAACCTCAAAAACACCTCCACCCATTTCCATGATGGTCACATCTAATGTGCCACCACCAAAATCAAAGACGAGTATTTTCATGTCTTCTTTTGATTTATCTAATCCAAATGCCAATGATGCTGCAGTTGGTTCGTTAATTATTCTAACAACATCAAGTCCAGCTATGGTTCCAGCATCCTTTGTTGCCTGACGTTGATTATCGTCAAAATATGCAGGGACAGTAATTACTGCTTTTTGAACAGGTTCGCCTACAAATGCTTCAGCATCTTTTTTGATTTTTTGTAAAATAAATGCTGAAATTTGTTGAGGTTTGTATTCTTTATCAAGAATTTTAAAAGTATGATCTGAGCCCATTTTTCGTTTAGCTGCTACAATTGTTCTATCCGGATTAGTTACTGCTTGTCTTCGTGCAGGTTCTCCGACCAAAAGATCGCCATCTTTGGAAAATGCCACCACAGATGGAAATGCTTTGCCACCAACAGTTGCACCTTCAGCTGCAGGGATAATAGTTGGTTTTCCACCCATAACTACTGCTGCTGCAGAGTTGCTTGTTCCTAAATCAATTCCAATAATTTTAGTCATTTTTTTATCATCATCCTTTTTTTGAAATTTCTACTAATGTCGGTCTTATAACTCTCTCATGAGAAATATATCCTTTCCTGATCTCTTTTGTAATTGTGTTATCATCTAAATCTGGATCATTGATAATTGATATTGCCTCATGAAAATTGGGATTAAAAATTTCTCCCAATGCGTCTATTGGTTCAATATGATATTTTTTCAATAAAGAGTCCATATTTTTTAAAATAGAATCTAAACCTTCAGAATTAACTTTACTTTCAGAGAAAACTTCTTTTGCTCTAACAAAATCATCATAAATTTTTAGAAAATCCAATGCAAATTCATTAATTTTTGAATTAACTCCATTTTTAATATCAGTTTGAGTTTTTCTACTAAGATTTTGATAGTCTGCTAATGCAAGTTTTAATTTTCCTTCATATTCAGATGATTTTTGTTTTTCCAAAGACAACAATTCAGAAAGTTCTTTTAAGCTAGATTTTGAATCTGTTTTAGATTCATTATTTTCTGTTTGATTTTCAGTGATGACATTAATTGGAATGTCATCAGAATTAGATTCGCTAGACAATTCAATTAAAATAATAATTTAGCTAATTTATACTATTATTGATTGTTTCACATAAAGGATTAGCTTTGACAATAATTAGATCAGAATCTTGTTTAGTTTTTTTTATATTGTCAAAATCAGATTTCGAACATGCTACTACAATCGTAGTTTTATCACTATGAAATAGATCAAAGTTTGGGTCTTCATACGCTTCGACATCACCTATATAATCACGTAACCTCGATGTTAAGTTTTGTAGCATTTCAATTTTATCTCCACGCATCGCATGTTGATCAAGTGTCCAAGATAAAGCAATTTTTGTTCTACTTGCTTTAAGATCATTTTTCTTTAGTGTTGAACGAATTTCATCTATTAATCGTTTTATGTAGCCATCAATTCCTTTAACACTTCCATTAATTAGATACATGAGTGTGTTTGCTCCTTCAAAAGAAGAGCCTAAAGATTTCAAATCAAATAATCCACTAACCATATTATCTAAGAACATTTCTTGAAAATCATCAGATGAAAGATCATTTTTAGTAATATCATCTTGAGCATATTTACAAACTTCTAAAACACTACAAAGACTTGAAAATCGTGATAAGACATCAATTGCATGAAAATGTTCAGATGATGAAATTGCTACAAATTTTTTCTCTTTTTTACCTACAGTAAGAAGTTCAGATAAAACAGGATCCGCTTTTCCATTAAATGAACCGATGATTTTCGGTTGTTCTTTAAGATCTTCTAGAGGATAATAAAAATATGAAATATGCTTTCCAGTTTCAAGACCAGTTACATGTTCAAGTAATGAAATATTTTCATTGTTACCCCCAAATCCTGTTGGAAGAGTAAAAATTACTGAGCTGTTCTTTTTCATTGAAGAAACTGCATCCTTGAATTTTGAATGAATTTCAGTTTTGATATCTTGTCCAGTTTTTCTTATTCTAGGAGTAAAGAATAGATATTGTGCTTTAGAAATTGCCACATCTATTGGTTCCATTGCCAATAATGGTTCATCTTCTTTCAGAGAAGAGACATTTGGATATGTTTTTGCAATTTCAGCTTTGAGTGAAATTGCAGAAGGTGTGGATTCATCAATGATGTAGACATCTGCTCCTTTAATTGCCATTTGGGATGCGATAGCATATCCTTCAGTACTAAGGCCATAAACAACTACTTTTGCTCCTCCCATTACATTTACAGCTAGGATTAGACTAAGAAAAACTTATTGAACTTACTATAATTAGGAAATTACTTGAAAATTTGGATTGATATTCTAACACCAAAACAATTATTGTTTTCTGAACCAATTATTGAGAAATTAGGAAAAAAATATGATATTTTGTGTACTTCAAGGGACTACAATGAAGTTTCAAAATTGGCAAAAATACGCAATTTTGACCTTATTTTTATCGGAAAACATGGTGGTGGCGATGAAAAAAGTAAGCTAAAAGCAAGTATTGATAGAATGGAAAAGATGTCTAAAAAAATTAAGACATTTTCGCCTGATGTTGTGATTAGTTTTTGTTCTCCAGAAGCAGCAAGAATATCATTTGGATTGGGAATAAAACACATAGCCTTTTGTGATTCACCACATGCAAATGCGGTTATGCGATTAACGTTGCCATTGATCGAAAAACTATTGATCCCACATGTAATATCAAAAAAGGAATTTTCAAAATATGGTATCGATGAAAAAAATATTATTCAATACAAAGCAATTGATGCAATTATCACAATAAAAAGAAGAATAAATAGAAATGCAAAATTACCATTCAAAAAAAACAATAAAAAGAATATTTTGATAAGAGTTGAAGAAGAACAGGCATCCTATACATCAAAACCTAGTAAGATCATTCCAATAATAAAAAAAGTTGTAAGTGAATTTGAGAAAGAAAACGTCGTAGTTTTGGGAAGATATGTTGAACAAATTAAAAATTTACAAAAAATAGTAGGCAATAAAACAAAAATTGTAAAAATGTCATATGATGGAAAACATTTGTTAGAAAATACAGATGTTTTTGTTGGTTCAGGTGGAACAATGACTGCAGAATCTGCATTAATGGGAATTCCAACAATTTCATATAATGCAGTTCCAAATATTATTGAAAATTTCTTGGTAAAGAAACATTTGGTAAAACGTGAAACAGATCCAAATAAGATTTCTATGCAAATAAAGAGAATTTTTGAAGCAGATGATAAACAGAGTCAAAAAAGAGCAAAGATAATTAGAAGTCAAATGGAAGATCCTATTCAAAAATTAATCAAGATAATTAAAGAATAGAAAATTTTTGTTTATTAGACAAATTCAAATAAAAAGTTCATTAAGGGAATGAAAGTGCTCGATTTAGCAGCCCGGTAGTGTAGCGGTCAAGCATAGAGGCCTTTGAAGCCTTTGACCCCAGTTCGAGTCTGGGCCGGGCTACTTTTTTAATAAAAAATAGTATTGTGACACGAATATAATATAGATAGTTTTTCTGAAATTAGGCAGCATGACTGATATAATTTTAGGAATGGGAGAAGTGGGAGAAACACTGTTTCACCTTCTTGAAGAGAGAAATTTTGATAGTGTTGGAATTGATATAGATTCTTCAAAATGTAAAAATTATTTTGAGAATCAAAAAATTGTTAACCCTGAATATCTTCATGTATGTTTACCAGGAGAATTACCGGATTTTGTAGATATCACATTGAATTGGATTAGTAAGATTGAAGAACTAAAAGTTGTCATAGTACATTCAACAGTAAAACCTGGAACTACAAAAAAGATTCAGGAAAAAACAAAAGTGTTGATTTTATTTTCACCAGTTCGTGGTGTACATAGAAGATTTTTAGACGATATTAAAAAATATACTAAATTTATTTCATCAGATGAAAAAAACATAGATCCTAAAATAAGATTAGATTTAGAAAATAGATTTGAGAAAATAGATTGGATGTCAACTACAAAAACTGCGGAATTAGCAAAGATTCTCGTTGATACTACTTATTATGGATGGTTAATCAATTATGCACAAATTACAAAAATGATTTGTGAGAAGGAAGGAATTGATTTTGACGAGATGTGGAAATTTGCAGATGAAATACACAAAAATTTGGGGAATAGACCAAAAATGTATCCTGGAATTATTGGAGGACATTGTGTAATTCCAAATCTGAATTTGATTGATTATGATGAATTAGATATGATTAAAAAAATTAATGAGGCATATGAAAAATTTGAAAAATAGTTTCAAATTCTAAAAATCTAATTTTGTCAAAAGTCTTGAGGCAATAGCAAATAAAACTGATGCAATGATAACTAAAATTATCATTTCAATAATTATAAATTCTGTTATGGTTCCAAAAATGCCTGCTCTAATCACATCTACAAGATAGGTTAATGGGTTTAGATAAAATGCTATTCGCAATGGTTCAGGGGCACCATCTGCAGGGTAAAATGCAGTACTAACAAATGCAAAGAAAAGAAAAACGGTATTAATTATTACATTGAATCCTTCACTTGAGCGTAATCTAGTAGATATTATTGATGCTAGAGAACCAAAAAGTACTGAACCAGTAATAGCCCCAAAAATGATTATTGGGATTGTTACCAATGAAAATTCTACAGAATCAAAAAATACAGGATATCCAACAGCTGCAATTAATACAGCACTAACTAATCCGATTATTCCTATAGTGCAGATATTACTAAGAACATAATGACTTCTAGTGAACGGGCCGGACATAATTTGTTCAAACATTCCATGTTTTCGATCATTCCAAATAATGATACCAGAAATTAAAGTACTATTCATAATATTAAATCCAATCATACCTGAAGCTAAAAATGCAGGATAGTCAAGATCCTTATTTCCAAATGGAACTGCATTAATCAATGGAGCATATGCAAATCCTGCTACAAAAATATAGATTAAAGGAAAAATTATTTGCCAAATTAAAAATCCAGGATTAAGAGAAATCGTAAGATTTCTATTAGTTAATCTAATTATTGGATGCATTTTCTTTTACCATGTTTAAAAATATCTCCTCAAGATTTGTTGGTACAGCAGAGAGGTTGTCGATATCGATTTTATTATCATAAAGCACCTTTAGAATTTGTAACAATACTAATTCAGACTGTTCTGAATGAATAATAATATTAGTTCCAGTTTCAAAATCAATTTTACAGTCTGGTATTTTGGATAAAAGAGAAATAATTTCAGATTTTTTTTCTAACAAATGAATTTTAATAGTTTTTTCTTTTCCAAATCTATTTTTTAAAGCATCTGGAGAATTAACAGTGATAATTTTACCTTTATCAATAATTGCTATTTGATTGCAGAGATATTCAGCTTCAGATAGAATATGTGTTGTGTAAAATATTGTTAAACCTGTTTTAACTTTATTTTTTAAATAATCTAATAACTTTCTTCTTGCACTAGGATCTAATCCAACTGTTGGTTCATCTAAAAATAACAGCTCCATATCATGCATGAATTCTCGTGCAACTTGCACTCTCCTTCTTTGACCAATTGATAGATCCTCATTTCGTTTCTTACGAATCTCAACAAGATCAAAGTCTTTCAAAAGTTGTTCCATTCTTTTTTTACGCTCAATTTTAGGAACATTCCACATCATACCGTACTTCTCAAGTGATTTTTCAACTGAGAGTGTAGGCTCATAGCTAGGTTGCTGCAAAACTACACCAATCTTGTGACGAACTTTGAGAGGATTTAAGATAGCATCAATACCTAAAATAGTTAATGAGCCAGTAGTAGGCGGAATAAGAGTAGTTAGAAGTTTAATAGTTGTTGATTTTCCTGCTCCATTAGGACCTAAAAATCCAAAAACCTGACCTGCTTTTACAGATAAAGTCAGATCAGACACTGCATTAACTGAGCCATATAATTTTGAAAGATGGTTGACATCAATACAAGACATGATAAAACTGCGATCTCCCTATTAATTTAGTTAGTGAGATAAGTGACGGCATATTTTAGAATAATTGAATTAATCAAGATAAAACAATGTAGAAAATTAACAAAATGATTATAGAATTTTTTAAAAATACAAAATCAGTACGATGTAGCGATCATTTTTTCATTAAATCAAATTGACAAAAGAATGAAATTTTTATTAATAGAATGAATTTAGCAAAACTGAGTTGTCAGAATTTGAGAATCTTATCAATAAATTTTTAGAACAAAAACCGGAATTAACTAAAGAACAACTTGAAAACAAGATAAAACATAAAAAAGAAAAGATCGGTGCAGGTTATTTGACTGATCAGGGTGCATTATTTTTAATCGCTTCAGACTATGGAATAACATTATCAGAACCGCAAAAAACGGAGATTAGTTTAAAGGATCTGTATGCAGGAGCAAAAGAAATTTCATTAGAAACTAGGGTTTTGAATCTTTCACCTGCCAAACAATTTTCTAGGAAAGATGGTTCTCCATTTTATCTAAGGACAATGACTGTCTATGATACAAATTCAACTGCCAGTGTAAAATTATGGGATGAGAAAGCAAATCTTCCAGGAATTGAAAATCTAAAACCAGGGGATTTAATCAAAATTATCAAAGCTTATGTTAAATCAGATCTTGATGGTTCTCCAACCATAAACATCGGTTCTGGATCAAACATAGAAACTACAGATACGAAAAGTGAAATTCCTACTATAGACACTATTACAAAAGATGTGAGTGAATCTCATGAGGGAGAAAAAGATTTAGTAGTTTCAGGAACAATTGATGGAATAATTACTGGAATGGAATTTACAAATTCTCGGGGTATGCCTGGAAAAGCTCTGAGAATGAGACTGAAAGGAAAAGATGGGAGTGCAATGAGAGTAGTGTTATGGGGTAAAGATGAGTCAACTATCCCAAATATGATTTCACAATCAGCTAAGGTGAGATTACTAGGTGTCAGAGTAAAATCAGGAAATCAAGGATTGGAAATTCATGGAAATGATGCAACAATTATTGAAATTGAGGGGGGCAAAGAAGCAGAACCAGTAATTGCTAGAATTCTATCTATATCACCAACAGAAAATGGAAAAAATCTAATTTTAGCAGTTGACAATAAAAAGAATTTATTCAATATTAGTGATTTTTCAAACTCAACTATTATCTGTGTAGAAGGAGATGTAATAGAATGCATGCCATCAAAAGTTTACGGAAATTCAATTACTTTGGATGAAAATTCATTTGTTAGAAAATTAGATAACGATGAATCAATTCCTTCATTATCTCAACTCAGAACAAAAATTAATGAAATCAAGGCGGATGGAAATTATTGTATTGAAGCAATTGTGTTAAAAGTTCCTGAAAGACGTGAAGTTCAGACAAAATCAGGAGAATCAATAGCACTTTCAGAGATGTTTGTTGAAGACGACACAGGGCAAATTTGGGTTAAGGGTTGGAGAAATCAAGCAAGAATAATTGATAAGTGTGAATTAGGAGAAATTATTTCTATTACAGGACTAAATGCAAAAGCAGGATTAGAAGGAAGAATAGAGTTGTTTATCACCCCATTCTCTAAAATTACAAAGAAGAATTAAGAATCCCAAAAACCCCTGGTTACTACATATTGTCTTTCTGCCTCATAGATTTGTTTGAATAAATGTTCTTCATCAACCATGTTTCTCAAGATTCTTGCTGCAGTATCTGCACCAACTCCATATCCAGATATCACAGTAATGGCAATCTTTCCAAAGTTTTCTACTAAAGATGCAACTTTCCATGCACGATCAAATTTGTGCCTTTCATCAGCAGACAGTTTTTTTCCATCATGTTTTTTTCTTATGATTTTAGGTAAATCATAATCAGAATAATATGTTGCAGTAATTTGTCTAGCTTTACAATATGGACACATGGGTGAATTTTTTACCTCAAATGTTTGAAACACACGTTCCCATTTTCCACAACGAGCACAAATCAGACGATGTTTTGTCTTTTCTAATCTAGCTTTTACAAGATCAAGAATCCCCTTGTCAAGATTTACAGGAGAAGAATAATATTTTGTAGTATGATCTAATATGGGTTCTGCTAATTTTGAAAATTGATCAACTTCCAACCATATGACATGGATTTTATTATCTTTGATCTTTTTTAGAATTATTTCAGAATTTTTGAGATCATATTTATCATGAAATAATTCTCGAAGAGCTTCATTAACAAGTACTGTTTTAGAATATCGCTCATACAAAAATCTGGCAGATTTTTTTTCATATATTGCACCTCTACCAACCACACCAAATTTTTTTGCAACACACCATGTTCTCCAATTTACATTGTGGGTTCCTGTTAAAGATGCACTAACTATAGACTGTAAATCATAATCATCTTTTAGAATATCCATGAATAATTTTTCTGAAATTCTAGATCTAGAAGACAAAACAATTCTATATCCATCAGAACGAGAATCAACCATAGTTCCCAACATTGCCGAAAACATTGAAGAAAGTAATGTGGCTAATGTTGAATTAATTTTGCTCCCCAAACAAGAATGGATTACAATTGATCCTTGTGATCTATTTGACTCAATTACAATATTGTTTTCATCGGGAATTACATCAAAATTTAATTTTTCAATTATTTTGTTAATTAGTTTAAAATTTCCATTCTTAACTTTGCTACGAAAATTTCCTACTTTACTTGCAGTTTTGTAATCAATTGGAATATTTTCACCCTCCCAATATGGAACAGTGATTCCAGCTCCTCTAAAAGGTTCAACATTTACACTAAGCGATTTTTCATCAACATTGAGAATTCTCCATTGAGAACCTTTTAAGACAAAAATATTTCCAGAGTCGCCAAAATCACCTACAAATCTTTGATCTAAAGATCCAATGATTTTTTTTCCAACGCTGTCAAAAACCTTGAATTTGAGAATATCTGGAATGGTTGAAAGATTTTCAAAATAATATTTGAATGAGCGGCCTTTTTTCCAGAAAGTCATTTTTATTCTATCAAAAAATATCAAATAATTTGAATCAAGTAAATCTAAAACATCGATTAGATCTTTAATTTTTAAATTCCTAAAAGGATATGCCTTTGCTACTAATTCAAAAGCTTGCTCAACTGAAATTTCACCAATTTGCATGGATAATCCTACTAAATGATGTGCTAAAACGTCAAGGGAGCCATCGTGAATTTTTTGTTCTTCTATAGAACCCTCTTGAGTTCGATCAAGAATTGCTTGTGCTTCAAATTCATCATCAGGATTATTTGTGATAATTAATCCTTGAGCTGATTCATTTCTATTGTGCTTACTTCTACCTATTCTTTGTACAAATTTTGAGACTTGTCTTGGAGAACCGTAATGGATTACTAATTCAACTGAACCAATGTCTAATCCCAACTCCAGTGAAGAAGTACACACTACAATACCACTTTTTCCTTCACGCAGAATTAATTCAGTTTCTTCTCTTACTTCTTTTGAGAGAGAGCCATGATGTAATTCAATAGGAATAGATGATTTTTCTTTTAATATTGATGCTAAAAATTCAGCTTCTCCTCGAGTATTTGTGAAAAGAAGAATAGGTGAATCTAGATCCATTTTTGATACATATTCAGTAATTTTTTCTGCTACGTCTGAAATTGTTCCATCAACATATTTGATTTCTACATCATATTTTCTTACAGAAGTATCTCTAATTATCTCACACTTACGCTTGGTTCCTACAACAAATTTTCCTGCTTCATCAAAATTTCCAACAGTTGCAGATAATCCAACTTTTGAAAGTGGAAATTTTGAGTTCAATTCGAGTCTTTCAATACTTAATGATAATTGAGAACCACGTTCACTAGATAGTAACTCATGAACTTCATCAATTACAATCCATTCCAACTCAGATAATGCATTTAACATTTTGATCTGAGTTAAAAGAATCATCAAAGTTTCGGGTGTAGTAATTAGGACATCTGAAGGATTTTCAGTAATCTTTTTTCTGTCTTTTTGACTAGTATCTCCATGACGAATTTCAATCGTTAACTGATTTTCATGTGCATATGTTGTAATTCTCCTAAATACATCTCGATTTAATGCTCTTAGTGGAGTAATATAGAGAGCTTTAATTTTTCCAATCTTTTTAGAATTTTTTAAAAGCGAAAAAATTGGAATTACAGAACATTCAGTTTTTCCTGAACCCGTTGGTGCAATCACAAGACAATCTTTCTTTTGTAAAATTATTGGTGATGCTTTTTTTTGAATTTCAGTTAGCTTAGAAAATCCAAATTTCCCAAATAAAGAATCAAGAATTGGATTCAGTTGATTCATTTGATCTTGCTTTTTCATAAACAATTACACCAACTAAGCCAAGTGCAAATAAAGCTACAGTAATAATTGGGATTGAATCAAAAATTCCTGCCATTATTTAACCTAAAAATAGACCATTAAAAATCTTCAGTATGATCAACAAGTCCAATTTTTGTAATGGTATAAGAAAAAGTTTCTTTTTTTAATGCCCAATAAATTTCACCATTGAATTTTGATGAATTTTTAAAAAGATGAATTTTGATATGTGTAAAAGGATCAATTGCATTTTGCATATTTTCAATCTCTTTGCCATCCATGTTCCTGATCATATTACTAACAATAATTGGAATTTTTTTTCTTATGGCTAATTTTGATAATTCATGCATGTATTTCATAAACAGTGAATTTTTTTCAAAAATAGATTTTTCATTTTGATATTCATAAGAGAATAAATCAGTAATATTATCAATTACTATTAAGGTAAAATTATTTTCTTCGATATTTTTGATGGACTTGATTTGATCCGAAGTATTGGTAATTCTTGATACTGTAATTTTTTCAAGTAAATCAATCTCCATTTTAGATTCTTTTTGAATTTCCAATATACGTTCAGGTCTAAATCCACCAGATGTATCTAGATACAAAATATCACCACCATTTTTAATTGAATTAATCAATAATTGGAACAATAGTAGAGTTTTTCCAGTTCCACCTCCACCGAAAATATCTACAATCACACTATGAGGAATTCCTCCAGACAAGAATTTGTCTAATTTTTGTAAACCCGTAGAAATCATTTGGATAATTATTAGAAAAAGGAGAAAAAATTTAAGGAATTTCAATTTTTGCAAAAGAGGTAAGGCTTTTATGCTAGATAACAAAGTTGCAAAACAAGTGAACAATTAGTGTCCCAATCAAACAGTGCAAAACGACCTCTAACAACTCTTCAGAAAAGTACTAAGAAGAAAGTAACTGTAAGACTGAAAAACGAAGTCGAGTATAAAGGTAAAATGGATAATGTTGATTCTTACATGAATTTGATTATGACTGATGCTGAAGAGATTCATGAAGGTAAAACAATTGCAAATTATGGCAGAGTAATTGTAAGGGGCAACAATGTATTATTTATCAAACTAGAAAATGAACTCTAGTTAATGGTGTGGTTGTATGACCAGTAATTTTCTATTTACATCTGAATCGGTAACAGAAGGTCATCCAGATAAAATATGTGATAATATTTCTGATGCATTCTTAGATGAATATCTTAGACAAGATCCAGATTCAAGAGTAGCTGTTGAAACATTGGTTACTACTGATTTTGTAGCAGTTGCAGGTGAAGTAACATCTAAAGCAAATTTTGATAAAAAAGCTCAAGAAGAATTAGTTAGAAAAACTATCAGAGAAATTGGGTATGATAACAAAGATTTGATGTTTGATACTGAATCTTGTGAAGTAACTTTACGCCTTCATTCTCAAAGTCCAGATATCAGTCAAGGTGTCACAGCAACTGAAGATAAAGAACAAGGTGCAGGAGATCAAGGATTAATGTTTGGATATGCTACTAATGAAACAAAAGAGCTCATGCCGATGCCGATTTTGCTTTCACAAAAACTAGCACAAAAATTAGCTGAAGTTAGAAAAAACAATGTTCTTCCTTGGGCAAGACCTGATGGAAAAACACAAGTTTCTGTTAGATATGAAGACAATAAACCTACCAAAATTGAAACAGTAGTGGTTTCCACACAACATGCACCAGAGATTTCTCAAGAGGAAATTTCAAGAGAGATTATTGAAAAAGTTATCAAACCAGTTTTAGGTGATCTATGGAATGACGATATTAAAATTCACATTAATCCTACAGGAAAATTTGTAATAGGTGGTCCACATGGCGATGCAGGATTAACTGGAAGAAAGATTATTGTTGACAGCTATGGTGGATTTGGAAGACATGGTGGAGGAGCTTTTTCAGGAAAGGATCCATCTAAAGTAGATAGATCTGCATGTTACATGTGCAGATATATTGCAAAAAATTTAGTTGCGGGAGGATTAGCTGATAGATGTGAAGTTCAACTTGCATATGCAATTGGAGTTGCAGAACCAGTATCGCTTTATGTCAATACGTTTGGAACAAACAAAATTCCTGAAAATCAGATTGAAGATTTAGTAAGAAAGAATTTTGATATGAAGCCATCAGGAATTATTTCACAATTGGATTTAAAGAGACCAATTTACCGAAAAACTGCATCTTATGGTCATTTTGGAAGAAATGAGCCAGAGTTTACGTGGGAAAAAACAGACAAAGCTGAAACATTAAGACAATCAGCCAGATTGTAATGATTCCATTACAGATTGAAATTTAATTTTAGATATTTTAGATAATTTTTTATAATTTCCTTTAAAATTGCCTATTAGAATATTTAGATCATCAATTCCAAAATCGGATTTTTGATTAGTGATGGCATCACGATATACATCTTCTAGATTGACTTTTCTAATTTTGGTATTAGTTCCTTTAGAAAAGAGTTTAACATATTTTTCAAAAGAGACATGATCAGGTCCTACAAGATCAATGATTTCATTGTTAAATTTTGATGTATATGTTGATTCAAAAATTACTTTTACAACATCAGATATAGATATTGGTTGAATTAGATATTTTCCAGAACCTGGAATTTTGATTTCTCCAGATTTCATTTGTTTTTTAAGATATTTTGATAATAAATCATCTTTTCCAATAATGTAGGATGGTCTAAAAATTATAAAATCCAAACCAGAATTAGTGATTTGTCTTTCCGCATTATACTTTGAAATAAAATAACCTAAAGATGTATTTGGTGAAACTCCTAGTCCACTCAAATAGATAATTTTTTTGATTTTAGCTTTCTTACATAGATTTACTATATGTTTTGTTAAATCTGTATTTATCAAATCAAAATCTGTATTTACAGACTGTTTTCCTATTCCAGCGAGATGAATTAATGCATCTGAATTTTTGATCTTTTTTAGAATATCTTTTTCGTTATAATTTTTTGAAATAATTTTAGTTTCACATTTAAAATTCTTAAAGTCACTTCTAGATATTGACATCAAATCAATATTTTTTTCTGATAAATATTTTCTAAGATTTTTTGCAACAAAACCACTAGCTCCAGTAACAACAATCTTTAGATTTTTTACCATAATAGAACAAAGTTTGTTTTAATTTTAAATCTATTTGAATAATCTTCAAAAATTGTGAAATAAGAGTTAATACTACAAAATGAATACAATTAATGTGAAAGAAGAAAAGACAAAATTAAAGACAGGTTATACTACAGGAAGTTCTGCAACTGCAGCATCAAAAGCAGCATTATTATCAATAATTAACCAAAAAAAAATTGAGAATATAGATATTTTATTGCCAAAAAGATCATATGTTCAAATCCCAATACATTCATGCCATTTTGAATCAGATAAAGCAAAATGCTCAGTAATAAAAAATGGAGGAGATGATCCAGATGTTACTCATGGAGCAGAAATCATTGTAGATTTGTCATTTACTAAAAAAATAGATGAAATTGAAATTGATGGTGGAGAAGGTATAGGTATTGTAACTAAACCAGGATTAGGTTTAGAAATTAACAAACCTGCAATAAACCCAGTTCCTAAAAAAATGATTACTGAAAATCTAAGAGAGATTGGAAAGGAAATTCTTTTAGAAAAAGGAATCAGAATAGTTATTTCAGTTCCTAAAGGAAAAGAATTAGGGCCTAAAACAGATAATCCAAGATTAGGGATCATAAATGGAATTTCAATTTTAGGAACTAGTGGAATTGTAATTCCATTTTCTACAGCATCATATGCAGCATCAATAAGACAAAACTTGGATGTTGCAATTGCATCTGGAAATGATACCGTTGTTCTAACAACAGGAGGAAGAAGTGAAGATTTTGCAAAGAAAATTGTAGATTTACCAGTTCATTGTTTTGTGCAAATGGGTGATTTTTCAGGATATACGATTCAACAATGTAGTAGAAAGAATATCAAAAGAGCGTATGTTGTTGGTTTTATTGGCAAGATAGCAAAAATGGCAGCTGGTGTAAAACAAACTCATGTTAAAGGGTCTAAAGTGGATATGAGCTTTCTAGCAGAGTTAGCTAGAAAATGCAATGCGAGTGAAAGTGTAATTCAAGAGATAAAAAAAGCAAATACAGCAAGGCATGTTTCAGAGATTGTTCAAGAAAATAAAATCAAGGGGTTTTTTGATTTGATTTGTGGCGAGACGTATAAACATATGAGAAAACATTCTGAAGAAAAAGTTCCAATTGATGTAATATTGTTTGATTTTGAGGGAAAAATTTTAGCTAGAAAATCTGAACAGTAAGGTATTTTATTAAAGTCAAAAGATTTTGAATATGGAAAAAATTTCAGTTCTTGCTATTACTAAAAATGGGATAAACATAGGAGCAAATCTAAAAAAACTTTTTCCAGATTGGGAGATATTTGTTCCTGCAAAACTTACAAATGAATCCGTTGGAATTACATGGTATTCTGAGCCTACTACAGAGAAAATTGTTGAACTTTTTAAAAAAAATAATGCATTAATCTGTATTTTTTCATTAGGAGCAGTAATTAGACTAATTGCTCCATATTTGAAAGACAAAAAGATCGATCCTGCTGTAATTGTAATTGATGATCAAACAAATTTTGTGATCAGTGTTTTATCTGGGCATATAGGAGGAGGCAATGAACTAACTCAAGAGATAGCAGACAAGCTTGGAGCCATACCTGTAATTACCACTGCAGCAGATGTTAATAAAACAATAGCAGTTGATCTAGTTGGAAGAGAATACAATTGGAAAATAGATGATGATTCAACTGTGACAAAAATTAGTGCACATATGGTAAATGAAGAACCAATAGGTGTTTTTCAAGAGGCAGGAGAGAGAAACTGGTATAAGAAATTGCCAAAAAATGTTGTGACATATGATAATATGGAAAGTTTAAAAAAATCAAATTCTAAGGCTTATCTTATAATTTCAGATAGAACTATTGAAAAAGAAATTTCTAGAGAATCTGTGATATATCGTCCACCAAGCTTGGTTGTTGGAATAGGATTACATTGGGATACGACAAAAGATACCATAAGAGAAGGAATAGAACATTGTTTAGAAAAATTTAATCTTAGTCCAAAATCTATTGGAAAGTTGGTATCAATAAAAAAACCTCAAGATGTTCAAGGATTGATTGATCTTGGCAAGGAGATGAATATTCCTATAGAATATGTAAATAGAGAAGATTTGGCAGAGATTACTGCTCCAAATCCCTCTAAAATAGTAAAAGCATTTGAAGGAACTGCAAGTGTTTCAGAAGCTGCTGCTATCAAAGTATCAAAAGGGGAATTAATAGTGGAAAAGCAAAAATTCCCACCAAATTTGACTATATCTATAGCGAGGAAAATGAATTGAGAAGAGGATTGCTGCTAATTGATAGAGGAAGTAGAGAAAGAGAGGCATCTGAAGAACTGGATGTAATTTGCAAAGGGATCAAGGCAAAAGGGGACTATGTTATTGTGGATTATTGTTTTCTAGAGGTTGAACCCCCATATATCGAGGATGGAATTGCTAAATGTCTCAAAGAAGGTATTGATTCTTTAACCATTGTGCCTTACTTTTTGTATCCAGGTAAAAAAGTAAAAAATGCAGTTACGTATGTTATGAAACTACAAGAAAATACCAAAGTGAAATTTGTGGTTACAAAACAAATGAGCATGCATAAAACACTGGTGAATGTTGTTGAAAATAGAATATCTACAACATTAAAAGAAAATGGAATTACACTCTCAAATAATGAAGTAGACATAATGATTATAGGTCATGGAAGTAAAGATCCTAATGCACAAAGATCATTAGATTACATAGTAAATTCATTAACAAATTCGTATAGAAATGTTAGTAGATGTTGGTTAGAAATTGAGCAACCAGATATTTTTGAAGGAATTAAAAAATGTGAAAAAGATAATCCGAAAGTATTGATAATTGTGTTTTATTTTCTTCATGAAGGTGCTCATGTTAAAACCGATATTAACAATGATTTGATACCAGCACTTGAAAAATCCTCCATAGAGAAAGCATTCATTACAAAACATATTGGAACTGATCAAAAGATGATAGATTTGATTTTAGAAAGAGCGAAAGAGGTAGAAGATGCAAACTAAGAAAGGGCAATCAATTGAAGACGCAAGTATGCAAATGATTGAAGACGAGATAGGTCCACATGATTTCAGCAAAAAAGAATGGCCTATTGTTAGAAGAATCATTCATTCAACAGCAGACTTTGATTTTGCAGATAAAAATAGGTTAATTTTTCATAAGAATGCAATTGAAAGTGGTATGAACGCTTTGAGAGATGGTTGCAGTATAGTAGTTGATGTAAATGGGGTTATTGGAGGAATGAATAAACAAAATCCTAAGGATTTTGGAAACAATATAGTTTGTAATATTTCAAAGCCAGAAATTATGGAATTGGCAAAAAAAGAAGGTAAGACTCGCTCTCAAGTATCAATGAGGACTGCTGCATCAAATATTGATGGTGGAGTTGTTGCAATAGGAAATGCACCCACTGCTCTTCAAGAAGTAATTCAGATGGTCAAAGAAGGTATTGTCAAACCCGCATTAATTATTGGAATCCCAGTTGGATTCATCTGTGCTGCCGAATCAAAAGAAGAATTATCAAAGCTGGAAGATACGCCATTTATCACCAATATTGGTAGAAAAGGGGGAAGTTCTTCAGTGTCTGCTACAATTAATGCATTATTCAAATTGATTCGTGCCGAATCATCTTTTTGAATATTTTAAAGAGTTTTTAACAAAAATTTGGGCATAGTTTGAACTGTCAAAATACAGATGACCATAAGACGCCAACGTATTATATTGAATTAATCCATCTTGTTGTTTTCTAATTCCATCACCAATTTCTAATGAATAGGCAAATTTTGAATCAGGTGATATGGAATCTAATTGAGAGTAATGAAACTCGTGGCCATGAAAATCATGTAGTTTTTCAGAAATTGGATTATTTGAAGTAATTTTACCTTTGGTATAATTGAGTTTCATTTTCTTTGTCATTTTAGTTTCAGCATCAAAAAGACCAATCATTTTGTATTTTTTATTTTCAGATGAGATAGATTTTGTTAAATACATTAACCCACCACATTCAGCATAAATGGGAAGGTTATCTTCAGACAATTTCTTGATTGATTTTTTCATTGTTTGATTTTTTGAAAGTAAGTCACCCAAAATTTCTGGGAAACCACCACCAATGTAAAGCCCATTACATTTTGGAATTTTTTTATCTTTTACAGGACTAAAAAATTTTAAATTTGCACCCTCACGACGTAATGCTTCCAAATTATCTTGATAATAGAAATTAAATGAAGTGTCAAGGGCAACTGCAATAGTAGTTTTTGCTTTTTTGTGTATAGGTTTTAGTTTTTTAATAAGAGTATGGGAATTTTTTGCGATTTTAATTATTTCATTTATATCAATATATTCTGAAATTATTTTTGCAACTTTTTGAATTTGAATTTTTAGAACTTTATTCTCTAATGTAGAAATTAATCCAAGATGTCTTGAGGGCATTTCAAGTAAAGGATTTTTTGGAATTACACCAACAATTGGGATTTTTGTTTCAGCAAGAGCAGTTCTGCATAATATCTCGTGCTTTTTACTGCCTATTTTATTAAGAATAATTCCAGCAATACGAGAATTTCTATGAAATTTTAAGAATCCAAGTGCAGTTGCAGCAATAGAACGAGAAGTTTTACTTGCATCTAAAACTAGTAGTACTGGGGATTTTGTTAGTGAGGCTACATGATGTGTACTAGCATAGTTTGAATCACCGCCAAAGCCATCATAGAATCCCATTACACCTTCTATCACAGATATATCAGATTTAGAGTTTAGAATGAAACTATTCAAAAGGTGATTTTTACCCATCAGCCAAGCATCTAGGTTGTATGTTTCATGTTTTGAAATACTTGATAGATATACGGGATCAATATAATCAGGTCCAACCTTAAAAGGTTGAACAGAAAATCCATTTTTTTGCAGAGAGTAAATTATTGAACATGTGATTGATGTTTTACCTACTCCACTTGTAGCACCAGCAATAACAATTCTAGGTATTCTCAATTTGCATGACTATAATCATTTTTTATTTAAATTGATGTATTCCAAAAAATCCTTAATGTTTTTAGTAAGATCTACCAAGCATCATTTATGAAAAAGGATGGATTGACAATTGTTTATACTGGAAAAGGTAAAGGGAAGACTACTGCAGCTTTAGGTATTGTATTGCGTGCTACAGGATATGAAAAGAAAACATGTATGATTCAATTCATCAAAGGTTCGTGGCATTATGGAGAAATGGATTCATCAAAAAGACTAGAGCCTGAATTTGAAATGGTAGCTGTAGGCAAAGGGTTTGTTGGCATAATTGATGATAAAAATTCAAAAGAAGATCATCGAAAAATTGCCAAAGAGGCAATAAGAGTAAGTAATCAAAAAATTCAATCAGGTAAATACGATATTGTAATTTTGGATGAGATAAACTATGCAGTGAATCTTAATTTGATTTCAGTAAACGATGTTTTAGATATTATTAAATCAAAGCCAAAAAATGTGGATTTGGTACTAACTGGCAATTATGCCAAAGATGAAATCATTGAAATTGCTGATCTAGTTACAGAAATGAAAGAGATTAAACATCCATTTCAGCAAGGAATCAAGGCAAAGGAAGGTATTGATTTCTAACCAGCAAACATTAATTTACGCATGAGAGAGTTTTAGAAGAAATGTCTACTGAAATTCAAGAAATGCCTGAACAGGGAGAAATTGTTCTTGCTACAATCACCAAAGTAATGGATCATGGGGCATATGTTACATTAGATGAATATGACGACATTCAAGGATTTTTACACATTTCAGAAATTGCTCCAGGTTGGATTAGATCAGTTAATAGATTTGTAAGAGATGGAGAGAAAAAAGTTCTCCTAGTAAAAAAAGTGAATGCTCAACGTGGAGATATAGATCTTTCATTAAAACAAGTATCAAAAGATCAGAAAAAACAAAAACTAAAAGAAGTTAAAAAATTTGAAAAAGGCAAAACTCTATTACAAAATGTTCAGGAAAAGGCTAAATTAACAGATGATGAAGTTGAAAAGTTAGAAGATAGTATTTATTCAAAATTTGATTCAGTGTATGATGCTTTCATATCTATTGGAAGAAATGGCATAGGATCAGTAAAGGAATTAAAAATTGCTAAAAAAACTGCAACAGTAATTGAAGATATTTGTTCAAAAATAAAACTTCCTTCAGTAGAAATTAGAGGAATTATGGAGATTACAAACAATAAATCAGACGGGGTTGAAATAATTAAAAAAACATTATTAGATACAATAAAAAAAGATTCCACTATAGATATTACATATTTAGGAGCACCAAAATATAGACTCTCTATAATTTCAGAGGATTTCAAATCTGCTGAGAAATTACTAAAACCTATTGTTGAAGAAATTCAAACAAACATTGAAAAGAAAAAAGGATCATTCAAGTTCATTAGAGAAGAATCAAAGAAAACAAGAGAGAACTAACATGAGATTTTTATTAAGAAAATGTTCAAAGTGTAATCATTATACACTAAAAGAAAAATGTCCAAAGTGTAGTGAAGAAACTATTTCTGTACATCCTGCAAAATTTTCACCAGACGATAAATACATGAGATACAGATTAGCTGAAAGATATTCCTAAGACAAAGGTTTGAAATCTTTGTTTACTTCATAGATAAAAATTCCAAGCATTGGTCCAACTTTTTCTTCTGTGAAACTAGATGATGCATATACTAATCTTAAGGGTTCATCACCATCAGCAGGGAATTTGATATCTTTTTTATATATTCCAATCATTCCTGAAACAAGTGTAGAAGATTGCTGATTAGGATTATTTGGATTGACATATCCTAATAGAGAAAATGGAGTCATTTTTCCAAGTAAAGTTTCATTCCAAAAATAATCAGTTCCGCTAATACCATCTGCTTCTAAATATTTTGAAAGATCATATCCAGCTATTTTCATAAACCATTGTTTTTTTGATTCATCACCACCACCTGATAAGATATAATACGACTCGGGTGTGTCTATATTCAATTTTTCACCAGATACAAATATCAATACATAATCAGCCTGCATTTCATTAAGATTATACCAAGCAATATCAGGACTATTAAGTAACATTTTTGCAATATTTTCAATAATGTGTGTATGAATAGTTGAATTATCTGCTAATGATGCTCTCTCACCCATTGTAGAGATCCAATATCCATAATCCCACCATGACGCAATAACAGCATCTTTGGGAGTATTTTCTTTTATCCAATCAAGTGCATCTAACCAGTCATTTGTAGCAAGATGAAAAGATGTTCCACCATTCATTATTGTAGGAGGCATTGATGATACAGATGATGGTGTAGAGTTTATTGGATAAACCATAGGGACAGTTAAGAGAATAATTATTCCTATAACAAATGGTATTTGCAGTATCTTACTAAGTGGTTTTTTTGAATGATAATCATTTTGAAAGAATTCTCTTACTAAGAAAGTTAGTCCTAAAGATGCTAAAATTATGATTCCAATTGAAGCAAAAACTTCTAGTCTAACAAAAGTTGAGCTAACATAAACTCCAACAAAACCCAAAATTAATGAGAATGACAACATATCGTTTTTGATGAAACTAGAATTTTTTATTTGTAAATTTTTTATTAATAACCAAATTCCTATTCCTGAAAATATCATTAAAACAGAATGAAACAAAAATGATTGTTTCAAAGTTGTTGTTGCATGTTCTGAGACAGAATCTACCAATGGATTTGTAGTAGTTAGAAATGGATTCAAAGCATTAAGATATCTATGACTAGGTAAAGGTAAAAATTGAGAATCAGAATTTATAAGCAAAATAGTTGGTGCAATAATTAATAGTGCAAGTAAAAGTAAGAGTCCATTTCTAGTTTTATTTTTTGAACTCTTATTTTGGATAAAAACACAAGATATTAGAAATAATGCAGGTACAATTAATGAAACTCCTCCCAACCCAAAAATAAAATTAGAACTAACTCGTTCAAATCCTAAAGAAACTATGATTGTGGTAACTGTGTAAAGGGGAATAGTCCATACTATGAATTTATGATCTGTTCTTAAAAATGGTAGAGTAAGAAAGAAAATTCCTATAGGAATAATAAAAAATTGATTTCCACCCCATGCTGAAAGAGAAAAAGTAGTAAAAATTCCGGCACTAACAAGTTTTAAAATTGCAATTTTTTTATTTTGTGAATTAATTCCACTTAAGAGAGAATATACAGCTAAAAGGCTAAAAAATATTCCTAGAGGTTCAGATTTGAACCATCCAATGGGACTTCTGATTAATAGAGGTATGGAAACTGAAAATAAGATAGAAGCAAATAGGCCAGCTGTTGTTCCACCAATTACTCTAACCAATGCAAAAATTAGAATTACTGATAATGATGCAAATATTACAGGAAATAGAATTGTGAAATCATATAGATTCATTCCTCCACCAAAAATCCAATATGTGGAAGCAGCTGTCAAATGAAGAATTACTTGAGAAGTTTTTGAGACATCTCTACCAAAAGGATACCAACTAAGATTATCTCTCCATTCAAAATAATCACTAATTCCATTATCTACAATGTATTGTGTTGCTCTATAATTAAAAAAAGGATCAAATTCATTTAGTTCAAATCCAAAATCAGCAGGTTGTGAACGGAGTAAAAATGATATGCTAAAAGATAAAATCAAAACTCCAATCACTAAAAGATGATTTAATTTAAAATCAAAAGTACCTACAGATAGAAGTTTTGTACTAGAAAGCAACAATCGATTTTCAAGAAACTTTGTTATTACTCTTTGTATAAAAATGAAAAAAATGTTATTAGATTATGGAGCATATTTACCTTGGAGTAAAGTTTCTTCAATGATATGATTTTTCATTGCAGATTCAATTTCCTGTTTATTTGAACCCTTTTTGTTATCTAATTTTTGATCTAATGCGTATAATTTGAAAATATAGGTATGTTCCTTGTCTGGAGGAGCAGGTCCACCATATCCAATTTCACCAAAATCAGTTTCACCTTCAATACAGGTTGAAGGAATAGAATTTTCTTTAAATTCATTATTTTTAGTCTCTATATTCCACACAACCCAATGTACCCAAACTTTTCCAACAGCTTCCATGGCATCAGGATCATCCATTATCAATGCAAGAGAAACTGTATTTTCAGGAATTTCATGTATTTTTAAAGGAGGACTAATGTTTCCATGTTTATATCCATATTTTTTTGGAATAATTCCATTATTTTCAAATGCTGTACTTGTTAAATCCATATCATTGCTTTGTAGATCTTCAAGTTAAATATTTCTAAGATTCTAAAATTATTCTATTATTTGAGAATGAGATAATTGAACTTCCATTATTTTTGATCTGTTTTTTTAATTCTTTATCCATCGTGGCTATAATCACTCGATTTTTTGAAACATAGTTAATCAACTCTTTATCAGCAAATGAACCTAGAATTGGAATTATTTTGAAATTTTTGATATAATCTAGAGTTAACTTAATTTCTTGTTTTTTTTCTTGGATTTTTTCCAATTGTAATAATTCATTTTTTACAACTTGTGGAACGACAAAAGTAATTTGACCTATCTCTACATCCAAATTATCAATATTTTTGATTCTGTTAGTAGCTAGATGAATAAGAAAATTTGTGTCACAGATTACTTCAACCAACTATTCCTGCACCAATTAATCTCCATCTTTCAGCAATTCTCCTACTAATTGCAACATTACCACCTTCAAAGATACATGCAGGCCTTCTTAGTTCAATTTCAATATTTTTTGATTTTACCTGGATTACTTTACCTAACACAGGAGCGGTTCCAATATTTAATCGGAGTAATTCACCTGATTGAATTGGTTGGACTTTCACATCTTCGGTTATGCCTACAGCAGAATCAAACAAATTTACTTCTAATTTTAGTAGAGTAGAATTTTCTGGTAGCGTTCCAGGTTTGCCAATAACTGAGCCAATGAATGAATCACTCCTAGTCATGGAAGGATCTAATTTTGTTCCAATTGCAACCAAACCTCCAGGCTTTACTGATTCAACAATTCCTGCGGCAGTTCCTAACGAAGTGATTTCTGTTAAAAGTGGTTCGTAAGTCTTTTTCTTTTCATTCATAATTCCAGGTTTTATCTCAATTTCATCACCGATATTAAAAACTCCTTGAGTAAGACTTCCACCAATTACACCGCCCTTGATGTCCTTTAATTTTATTCCAGGCTTGTTCACGTCAAAAGAACGTAAAACATGCATTACAGTATCTGCTTTCTCATCTCTGTCAGGAGTTTTTATCGTTGATTCAATTGCTCCAATTAATGCATCTATGTTTAATCCAGATTGCGCAGAAATTGGTATTACAGGTGCTTTTGCAGCATGTGTTCCTTTAACAAATTTTGTAATATCCTGATAATTTTTAAGAGCTTCATTGTAAGAAAGTAAATCTACTTTATTTTGTACAACGACAATTTGTTGAATTCTAAGTGTTTGAAGAGCTAACAAATGTTCTTTTGTTTGTGGTTTAGGAACTTTTTCATTTGCTGCAACTAAAAGTAAAGCTCCATCCATTAATGCTGAACCTGAAAGCATGTTTGCCATAAGACTCTCGTGTCCAGGGCTATCTACAAAACTAACGACTCTTGATAATTCACTTTCTTTTCCACAATTATTGCACTTTGGAGTTGTAGAATATCCTAAAGGCTCTTCACATTTTTTACATTTATAAAAAGCTGCATCAGAATAACCAACACGTATAGTAATTCCACGTTTTAGTTCTTGACTATGTACACTAGTCCATGAACCAGTCAAAGCTTGAATTAGAGTAGTTTTTCCATGATCTACGTGGCCGGCAGTACCAATGTTAACACATGGCTGATAACCATATTTTTTGATGTACCAATCAGGAAGAGTTTCTCTCCAATGCATGAGTCAAAAAGTAAAATCGGTATATGTTAAGTTATTCTTTTTTATCTTCAGTTTTTTCTTCTGTAGATTCTTCAGTAGGAGCTTCAACTGGTAATTCTCCATCAAATTTACAATTTACTTGATAGATTTCTTCGGATATTGTATTTCCGCGCATTAGTTTTCTTTTTCTTTGTCCATATTCTGCATCTTGTAAACCAACACCTTTTGAAAGCAAAACTTTTTTTCTTGCTGCACCATGAACATCATTTCTCATTGGAACACCAGATTTATCACTGCCTCCAGTGAGTTTTAGTTTTCCAGTTAATCCAACAACTGATGCATCAGTTTCATTCCCTAACTGCAATCCCAACAGAGGGTTGGCATCACTGTCTTTGAGTTCCTTTGAAACAGATTTTCCTTTAATGTCAGATATTGTAAGCTTGAAGTTTGCCAATTATTTTAAAATAAAAGTTGAACGACTAATTAACCTTTGGACATTATTTTTAAATCAAGATTAACAAAGATAGTCATGGTAGATGAGATCAGATGTCCAAGATGTGATAATAAGATGGTAGACATGCAAGCGTGTCATATGTTCTGTCCTAATTGTGGAGCTCATTTAGATTGTTCTGATAAAGGAAATTATTGGTAATTAAAATCCAGGTCTATCTGGAATATAATCAGACGACATGTTGATTGCTTGATCTTTCATAATTTCAATATATGATTCGTAATCTGCTTTAAAATTACAGTGAGGACATTTCACATTAGTTATATCATCATCTAATATTGCAACTTTTTCACATTCAGGACATCTTGCATCCATATCTTTGTTAATGAATTAAGATATTTAATCATAATCAATGAATTTCTATTGGGCGGAGTTTGTCTAGTCTGGTAAGATGTCAGCTTCCCAAGCTGAAGGCCGCGGGTTCAAATCCCGCACTCCGCATTATAATTCTCTTATTGCTTGCTCTATTATTCCTCTGTCAGGAGCTTTAGGGAAATATTTTAGATAATTTTTAAGATCATCTTTTGCTCCAGAGTTATTGTTTTGTTTTTCTCTGAGAAAAGCACGATTTTTATATATTTTTGCAGAACGTTTAGAATTGATTTTAATTGCTTTATTGTATGAATTTTCTGCTTTATCAAATTGACCTGTTTTAAGATAAAAATTTCCTAGACCATTATAACTCAGATATGAATTACTGTTTACTTGCAAACATTTCTCATAATATTTTATGCATTCTGGAGAATTTTGAGCATTAAGCATAGCACCAAATAGATTAAGTGCAGTTGGATTATTTTCATCAAGATCTAAGGCTTGTTTTAACGATTCAAGTGCTTCAGCATTATTTTTTAAAATATTTTGTTTTTCAGAAATAAGGCATAATCTATTTGATTTTTCATTAGAATCATTTTTCAAATCTATTGAATGTAAAATGTCAGAGGGAACCAAGATTATCATTAATCTTCCTTCTTCAGACCATTCTTTCTCAAAAACATCTTGAGGAATTGCACCTTCTTGTTGCTCGCCCTCTTGATTTCCCTTTTGAATATAATGTAGAATTGTTTTCTCTACTTCATCATAACCAGTAATTACAGAAGCATGTTGTGTAATCTCAGGAATACCTGGAAGGATAACAATTGGTGGAATTCCTAAATCAATAATTTTTTTCAGTTCAGACAAGGATGAATGAAATATTTTACAGGCTAGTCCATGCCTTTCTGCTATTTCTATTCCCTCAATCAGAATACTACCATCAAATCCAGAATATTTTTTTGCAGATTCCAATGCTTCTGCCATAGGCAAATCAATATTCCAATATTTTGATACCACGTTAATTGGTAAAGGGAGACAGATATTTTCTTCATCTACAAGTGGTAATAATAATTCATGATTTTCTTTTTCCATAAAATGAAGAAATTCTGGAGTTATTAAAATCAATCAGAGTAAACAGAATTTTTCAATCAAGTTATTACCATCTTGACTCATTTCAGGATGAAATTGAGTTCCAAAGATTGGTTTTTTTTCATATTGGATAATTTCATATTTACAATTCTTTGATTTAGCTAGTGGAATTAAGATGGTAGGCAGTTTGGATATTTCATAACTATGACTTTCAAAAACAGATATTGAATTTTTACAAATTGGATTTTCTATCATAATTTGTATTGATTCATTTCCTTTTTTAAGTGAATGAGTTTTTCTTATAGTACCACCTAAAGTAAGGGCTAAAATTTCTGCACCATAGCAAATTCCAAGTAATTTGCTATTGTTTTTTATACAATATGTAATAATTTTGGAATTTATTTCATTGATCTTTTTTTCATTTTTTCGTCTTCCAGAAAGAATGAAAGAATCATAGTTTGAAAGAAAATTCAAGTTTAAAATTTGTGGAGATTGTTTTTCAAATGAAATATTTTTTTGAATTAAAAAATCAGTTAATTTTTTTGTGTATATAGAACCGTTATCAACAACAAGAAGCAATTAGTTGCCTACCTCTATTGAGACATAATGTATCTCAGGAAGTCCATCTTTTACAAATACAGTTCCAATATTGAGATTTGTATCTTCTTGCCACATGAAGACTCTGTCACTACGTGGTTTTACAAAGTCATCTATAAATTCAAGTAAGAACTCTTCTGCATCTGCACGATCACTTTCAGTAAAGAAAAATAATTCTCCTTCATTAAATGAAAGTGGAATTTGAATAGATGTTGGCTCTGAAACAGAGATTGCGTTTCTTTCAAATAACGACTTTATGATATTAATCCTATCACTTCTAATCAATTCTACATAATCATCATCAACAGTGGTTGTTGTTGATGCTACACCAGAAACTTTCTTCAAATATGCTTCAAATGCTTTTTCTTGAGTTTCACCCAATCCAACAAAATACTCTCCATTAAATGCGGCACCTACTGCTGCAATAGTTCCTAATTGAGCAACAACTCCACCAGCACCTGCAGTATAAACAGGAATAAAGTAAATATCATGATCACCTACACGATACAGAATATTATCACCAACTCTTGGATTTCTTAAAAGAGTTTTCAATTGAGCAAATTCTGGATCTCTATCAAGTGCTTCCCTGACTGCTGTAGGACCAATAAGTTTAGTTGTAGAATCTAACGGTACTTCATAAAATTGCATATCTCCCAAGTTAGTAAGATCATTTTCTACTACCATGTATCCTGCAAGGTTTCTGCCTTGAGATCCTCGTAATTCTAATGAGAGTAATCCCACGAATTCTGTTTGATCAAAACCAGGAGGTTTTGCTTCAACATAATATGTGTCAAGTCCACGAGGGATTTCATAAAATTCATTGGCTTGGATAAATGTCTCTACATTAGTTACGTGATAGATGTTATACATCTCTGTTTTCCAATTGAATAATTCAACAGGATACCTGATTTGTTCTTCTAACCAAGCAGGCATTGGCTTGAATTGTTCAGAGTATTGGCTAGCAAACATTTCAGTAAAGAAATCATCTCCAGTTTTTAATAACTGAATATCACCATTGTAAGAATCAACTAGTGCATATCCTACTAAACGCAAGTATGGATTTCCTACAGACCATGGAACATCTCCTGTATCAAATCCAATAATTAATGGAATAAGCCAATAGGAATTTTCGCCATCAGTTACAGGAAGTGAATCTAATTCTTTTCCAAACAAATCATAAAGAAAGTACGGATAAAGGATTTCCATTCTGTCATGAACATCTTTGTATCTCATAATGTGTACTGATTCGCCTGGAAATGAAAGCAAAAAGTTTGGCTCAAATATCCAACTTAATGGTGGTGAAACATCCAGTCCACCTAGTCCTGAATAAGACGCCCCTCCAAGTTCTGCACTATTACCACCTCGTGAATTAGGATAACCAGACCAGGTCTGCTCAAATAATCCACCCTCACCATAGTAAATTTCTCGTTGTTTAAAGAATTCACCACTGTCAACAATTTGTCCGTCAGTTGCTTCTAAAGTAAGAAATCCATCAGGAACATGTGTATAAACAAGATGTTCATTATACCATCTGTTTTCAAGGCTAACAGATGTTGGTAGAATTGGTTTCATTGAGGCTGTCCAGTACAAAGTATTGTTAAAGCGAAGAATATCATTGTCTTCAAAGTCAACATATGGAATCAATCCTATCTCAGGTTTTAATTTAGCAAAAGCTGCTTCCCAATCCCAAACTCGAATGACATCAAGAACATCACTGTTTTGTTTTACATAATTTTTGATATTATTTGCTGAAACAGACTTTAGTTGAACGTCATGAATGTTTTCTTGTACATCATTTAGTTCACCCAAATAGCGATTTACTCCTATTTGTTGAGCCGTGTATGGACCCAAAAATTCAATCTTTTTAGCATCTGCAATACTATTGTTAACTGAAACAACACCAGCTACAATTATTGCAATAGCAACGATTGTTAAAAATCTGATATACACATCTCTCTTAAACATATGAGTTAAAACACGTGCTCTAATTCTATCAACTACTGAAAACGCAATTAATGCAAAACCTATGACAAGAGTACCTCCTATTACATATCTAGTATTGTAATCAATCTGATCTGTAAAGAATAAATTGATTCCAGCCCAAATAATACCTATACCAATTATTCCTTCAATTGTTGAAACATAATTTAGATATCGTGGTTTTCCTTCATTAGAATCTTGAATATAAGATGTAATTACATTAATTATTCTGTGAATTCCAACATACAAAACTAGACGTAGTCCAATGGCTGCAAGTAATGGTGGAACCAAAATTACCAAAGCGGGAATCATTGGAACAACATTTTCTGATGCATAGTTTGGATTGTTATCGGGAGTTACAAATGGTAAAGTAAACAAGGATGGCAAATGTTCCAATCCCAAAGTGTTTCCATCAATAAATGACATGGCTGCAAATCCAAACATTATATTTACAAAGAAAGCGCCAAAAAGCAGAATCTTTGTGATTTGCCAGATTACAAATTGTGGTATAGATAATTTGTAATCTCTAAAACTTTTCAGTGTGTTTGAGATTGGTTGTTGTCCACCTCCACCTAGAAATCCGATTCCAATACTAATTGCATACCAGAAAATTGAAGAACGTCCTGCGATGTTGACCCGAATAAGAGCAATAGCAGATAGAATTATTGCGGAAACTAATGTATAGTAAAGAGGCTTAGAAAATTGATCTCCAAATTCAGTGAAATTCATTGATAAAATTACTGCCTGATTTCCCACCATAGTGAAAATCACAATTCCAATAATTGCAACAATACCTAATCTGATGTATTTTCCAGCATCAGGAGGCGGAGCTTGCTTATCAGTAGAGGCGCTATACAAAACTAGATTTTATTCAGATTTGGTAAATTAATGTCTTACCAGCAAAATCAAGCTATTCTAGCTAGTTTTTTGCAAATCATGTAAACTGCAGCAAATGTGGGAACCGTTACTATTTCGTTAATGTACGGTCCAAATGTTTTATTTTTTAATTTAAATTCAATTGGGCAATTTGCAAAAATTTCTACTGTATCATCGCTGAGAAAAGATGCTTCGATATATGGATCAAATTTTGTCAAATCATTGCATTGAATTTTTGTTAGTCCACTTTTACTGTTAATTGAACCAGGCAATCTAAAAATTCTGTGAATATCCATCGTTACATTAGGATCTATTTTTACTCCAATACTTTCAGATAAATCATCAAGAGTTTTTTGAAAAGAAGAATAGCCATTTGTAAGTAATTCTGTAATTATTTTTGAGCGCTTAGATTTTGAGCCAAAAATTTGTTTTGCAAATCTTCCTCTCCAACCTTTTTCATCAAAATCAGGAAATGATGCACGATCTTGTTTTAGTTTTTTCATTCCAAATGTTTCAGGGATAGATCCACGCAACGAAATATAATCAGTTAACTCTGATCTTTCTCTTGATCCAATTTCCTGAAACTGTGAATCATATACATAAACATGAAATCCCTCATTTCCAGAAAAATAGACATGTATGTTATCTTTAGTTATTGCAAAATCATCAATTAAAACTTCAGATAGTTTAGAGGCTTCTGTTTTTGATGCATTAATACAATTTTTGCACGTTAAAGATTTTTTTTCTAATTTAGTGGAATTGCATTT
>Ga0224506_10000132_pt1 | contig 72075 bp, 73 predicted proteins | sample SF_Jan12_sed_USG_2_FD_169108 | JGI IMG/M metagenome (GOLD analysis project Ga0224506, IMG submission 169108) | Sediment microbial communities from San Francisco Bay, California, United States - SF_Jan12_sed_USGS_8_1 | ecosystem: Environmental > Aquatic > Marine > Sediment | place: USA...
CCAAAGAGATGCTTGGCATTGCGATTTCCTTCACCGCAAGAACACGTTTACAAAGCGACCAGCTACCCAGGGTACACTTTGAAAACACAGAAGTCGATTACCGCGATGACAACCGGCACATGTGGGTTTTCATTGAGGAAGCGGATGAACCCGAAGACGACACCAGCAAACCACAAAGCAAGGAAACCGTTGAGCCCGATGGTTTACCGCCGCGTCACTATCATGAATGGGACTACAACACATCCAGCTACAAGCCAGACTGGGTGACTCTGTACGAATCACTTTATGCGCCGGGCAATGCTTCTGAGATCGATAAAATTTTAGAAAAGCATTCGGCACTGGCCAGTTATTTAAAGCGCATTCTGGATCTATTAAAACCCCAGCATTACGTGCGCCAGCGTTATCAGGAAGAAGGCAGCGAATTAGACCTTGATGTCGCGATTCGCTCTTTAATTGATTTTAAAAGCGGCTCACAACCCGACCCGCGCATTAACATGAGCCACAAACACGATGGCCGTGATTTTGCAGTACTGTTATTAATGGATTTGTCAGCATCACTGGATGAAATTCCTGATGGCTGCACACAATCTATTCTGCAATTAAGCCAAGAAGCGGTCACCTTACTTGGCTGGTCGATAGAGCAACTCGGTGATAAGTTTGCAATTGCCGGTTTCCACTCTGATACCCGTCACAATGTACGCTACCATCACATCAAAGGTTTCACGGAACACTGGGATGACGCAGTAAAAGCACGCCTGGCAAATATAGAGGCCGGCTTCTCTACCCGCATGGGCGCAGCTGTTCGTCATGCATCGCATTATCTGGAAAACCAGAATGCCGATAAGAAACTGCTGCTGATCTTAACCGACGGTGAACCGGCTGACATCGATGTCAGCGATGACAAACTACTCATCGATGACACACATAAAGCCGTAGAAGAATTATCAGCAAAGGGCATCTACACTCACTGTATTAGTCTGGATAAAAAAGCCGATGACTATATTGAAGATATCTTTGGAAATAATGGCTATACAGTTATCGACAAAGTTGAAAGCCTGCCTGAAAAACTACCGAAGCTGTTTATGTCATTAACAGCATAAAAAATCTTTGCATAGAATCTCAGGCGAGCTGTGATTTTTTAATATCAACTGACAAAGTATCAACATTATGAAGAGTATTGTTACCGTTTCTATTCATTTTTCTTTTAAAGGCGAAAGACATACACCGTCTCTGACGCTGGAATTTGACGATCACATTTTATTAAAAGCTGACCTGACTCATTTGTATCAGGCTCTTGCCAGAGAAAATAACTATGACCTCTATTCATATGAATACGAAATGATGCAGGCAGAGCCTCTGGTGTTCAGCGATGCCAAGGGACTGGTTGCAGATCACATTGAAAACGGTTCACTTAATTTTGATACATTTAAAGCAGCATTTCACAATAGCAAAGCACTTTCTGAGCTTCAAAACATTGCCAAATCAAAGCTGAAAATTGATGACCTGCAACAACACCCGGATTTAATGGATGCCTTACTTGAAGCCTACTGTCTTGGACAAAAACAATCAGCAAAGTAAATTTTGCTCAGTCCAGTGCAGGCCCTAACAGAAAATCCACGATTTCAAAACCATGATCTTCCAGCACCGCTGAAAGGTCATCCCATGTATAATTCGCATTATCTTCTTCTACCGCCGAAATAATGCCGGTCACATGGCGGAACAGTTCATGTTCTTCATAATCATCCGGTATTTTAATCAGACGTACCGACTGATAGTTTTTTGCCGGTAAAATCATTAATTTATTACTCATAATAACCGCCTTCTCTTTATATGACCTGTCTGGTCATTCACTTTAAAAGAAACAAACTTGCCTGCCAAATGAAATATCTATAAATTGACGGTTTATTTACTGCCAATCAACCTGAGGCTCTGCGTGATATGACTGACACCATTATAGATCTGATTCGCCACGGCGAACCTGTCGGTGGCCGCGCCTTCCGTGGCCACAATATCGATGACCCGCTCAGCGAAAATGGCTGGCAGCAAATGTGGAATGCCGTCGGCGAGCACTGCCCATGGGATCAGATTATCAGCTCACCATTAACACGCTGCCTTGCATTTGCCAGAGCACTGGCAGAAGACAATAAACTGGATTTAATCGTCGAGGAAAACTTCAAAGAAGTCGGGTTTGGCAGCTGGGAAGGTTTAACGCCAGAACAGGTCAAATCGGATAACCTGCAAGAATATGAAGATTTTTATAAAGACCCGGTAAATAAGCGCCCGCCCGGTGCCGAGCCGCTGGATGATTTCTGCTCACGAGTGATCAGCACTTATCAAAAGGTAACAGCAGACAAGCCAGGCAAACAGTTGCTCATTGTGGCTCACGCCGGGGTTATTCGCGCCATCATTGCGCACACGCTGCATGCAAACGAGCTTGGCATGTATAAAATAAAAGTCGCAAATGCCGGAATCACAAGAATACGCTTAACGAATAGCGCTGCCAGTATTGAATTTATTAACGGTACCTTATGAGACACCAAATCACTTAACATCTGCCTGTGAGTCCAGCCAGTTTGCCATCATGCTAGTGCTTTGTTTTGCTAACAGCGGGCCATATTTTTCGGCCCCGGCGCGTAATTCATACAGACAGCGTGGCTCAGACAGCTGAATCTCGTTTGCATGCCCAAGCACCCATTGCTCAAATTTTGTAACATCAACCTCGGCATGAAACTGCAGGGCCATGCTTTTTTCCCAGCTAAAGGCCTGCACAACGCATTTTGCTGTTGAAGCGAGTAATTGCGCACCGACGGGCAATGAAAAACCGTTGCTATGCCAGTGCAACACATGCATGGCACTTAGTGGTTTTATCACATCACTATCCGTATGAATCTGCACCGGAGCCCAGCCATATTCCTGTTCTGACATCGGGTACACAGATGCACCCAGGGCTTTAGCCATGATTTGCGCGCCCAGCCCGATACCCAGCACCGGCAAATGATTTTTTAGCCGGTTTTCCACCAGCTTCAATTCATCCACCAGATACGGAAACCTGACCATATCATTGATACTGACCGGCCCACCTAGGACTATTAATATATCGGCTTGAGTTGTGATTGCCCTGCTTAAATCGGCTACCCCGGCATCCATATAGATAATATCGTAGCCTTTTAATTCCAATACCCGGGTAAATAGCCCAAGCCCCTCGTAGGCGACATGGCGAACAATTACGGCTGTTTTCACACTGAATTCCATTTATTTTTTTTGCAATATAGCAGATTATCTCTGCGTTTTTTCCCTTCTTAACGTAAAATAGGATTTTTTCAATGACAGAATGATCAGCATGAGTAACCCACCAACTGCTACACCAGTGCTTAAATCTCTCGAACTGGTTCATCAGGGCAAAGTCCGCGACAACTATAATATCGATGCAGACCACATGTTGATTGTGGCGACTGACCGTATTTCAGCCTTTGATGTGATCATGCCGACACCTATCCCGGGAAAAGGCAAGATCCTCACTGCAGTGACGCATTTCTGGCTAAATAAACTCAGGCATATCATCCCTAATCATGAAAGTGAGATGTCACTTGAACAGGCCATCACTGACCCTAGCGAACTGGCTGCCGTTAAAGATCAGGCGATGGTAGTCAAGAAACTCCGTCCACTGCCAATCGAGGCGATTGTACGGGGTTACATTATTGGCTCTGGCTGGAAGGATTATCAAAAAAACGGCGCTATCTGTGGTATCGAGCTGCCAGCGGATCTTAAAATGGCGGACAAACTGCCTGCTGCCATTTATACCCCGTCGACCAAAGCTGATGTAGGCGGTCATGATGAAAACATCAATTACCAGTCAACCGTAAAGCTGATTGGTGAAGAGCTCGCTGCACAGGTACGCGATACCAGTATCCGCCTGTATCAGGAAGCGGCTGATTATGCGCTGCAACGCGGCATTATTATCGCCGACACCAAGTTTGAATTTGGCCTGGATGATAACGATCAGCTGGTACTTATTGACGAAGTACTAACCCCTGACTCTTCCCGCTTCTGGCCGGTGGACAGCTATCAGCCCGGCAGCAGCCCGGAAAGTTTTGACAAACAGTTCGTACGTGATTATCTTGAAACACTGGACTGGGACAAAAACCCTCCCGGCCCTGAGCTACCTGTGGAAATTATTGAAAAAACTACAGAAAAATATAATGAAGCATTACAAAGGCTGATCCGTTAAATGTCATTAAAAGGTCTGTTTATCACCGGCTCCAGCACGGATGTCGGCAAAACCCATACCGGTGTTGTATTAGCTAAATCACTCACCTCAAAGGGCATAAAAGTCATCCCTCGCAAACCTGTCGAGTCAGGTTGCAGCCCTGAAAACGACCAGCTCATTCCCGCTGATGCGACGGCTTTAAAACGCGCAGCCGCTTATGATGGTCTGTTGTCAGATGTCTGCCCTTACCGTTTTCGTGAAGCCATTTCACCCCGTACCGCTGCTTATCTTTCCCATCAAGTGCTGACCACCAAACAACTGACCGATGTCTGTCAGTTTGGCGCTGAAGAAGGCTTCTTATTAGTCGAAGGTGCAGGTGGTTTTTATTCGCCATTGAGCGAAGACGGCCTGAACGCTGATCTTGCCCAGTCACTTGGACTACCGGTGCTGCTGGTGGCAGAAGACACTCTGGGAGCAATTAATCAGGTGTTATTAACAGCAGAGGCCATCAAAAGTCGGGGCCTTGAATTGCGTGCGGTGATACTGAATCAGGCTAAAGATTATGCTTCACCCGAAGGCCTGAACAACCTGGAAGAACTTCACCCGATGCTCGATTGCCCGATCTATACCCAGCCATACCAGGAAGTGACTGGCGATTGTGACATGCCGGATGATTTGATTGCGCTACTGACGCGATAATGACTATGTGTGCAGTGTGCAGTGTGCAGTGTGCAGTGTGCAGTGTGAAAAGCCTTATTTAGGTAGCTTTTACTGACAACCGCTCACCACACACTGATAACCGTGTTTAATTAACGGCCAGCAACTCCACTTCAAAGATCAGCGTTGCATTTGGCGGAATGACACCACCCGCGCCGGCTGCACCATAACCCATTTCTGGTGGAATCGTCAGTTTACGTTTACCACCCACTCTCATACCCGCAAAACCCTGATCCCAGCCCTGAATAACCTGACCGGCACCCAGATTAAAGCCAAAAGGCTGACTACGATCTAAACTGGAATCAAATTTAGTACCGTCTTCCAGAGTACCAGTGTAATGCACCATAATTTGCTTACCGGCAACGGCTTCATCGCCTTCACCTAGTTGTAAATCATCTATAATTAATTCAGCCATTGTATTTCCTCTATATTTAAATTTATTTGTTACTGGCAATACTAAGCAGTCTGCTCGTCGCTTATTCACTAACACGGTTAACAGCCGCACGACCGAGTTTACACTCATCTCATTTTAGCGCCGATAATATCTGAAATATGCCAGCACGCTTCAGTGTAGTCGTCGGCTTTCGCACAAGCAAAGCTGTATAACACAGCGATATGCCAAGTGTGTTTATCAGCAAAACATAATTCTACTCCACCAGGTGCATAATAAGACCATACGATAATAGTGGAGACGTAAGTTGTAATAAGCAGTATCAACTGTACGGCTGCTAGCCTTACATTACCCCATATAAGCATCAACAGCCAGTCGTAGCGGGCGTTTAATGCTCAACTCAAACTTCCTTCATTATTATTGTTAAAACATAAGCAGGCGTAATATAACGCAACAGGTTAAAATACTGTCTTCTAATATTTTTAACGATGTGACTTGAGCCCTCAATAATGAAAAAGATCGAACAATATTTTGAAAGCTTTCTATGGAGCAGTCGCCTGTCAGTCATGGCCGCTGTTATCGCCAGTCTGGTATCCAGTCTGGCGATGTTTTATCTGATCACAATCGACACCATCTCAATGATCAGCCATATTTTACATTACGCTTCTCTTGATCAGACTGACCGTTTAATTATGCGCTCAGAAACCATTACCCATGTAGTTGAGTTAATTGACGGATATTTACTGGCAACGGTATTGCTGATCTTCTCTTTTGGCCTTTATGAATTGTTTATCAGTAAAATCGATGCCGCTGAATCCTGTGACAATTCCTCAAAGGTTTTGTTTATCTCCAGTTTAGATGATTTAAAAGCCAGACTTGCCAAAGTCGTCCTGATGATCTTAATTGTCAAATTTTTTGAACATGCTCTGACAATGAGTTTCACAACGCCGCTCGACTTACTCGCCTTCGCAGGCGGCATTGCCTTAATCGGCCTGGCCTTATATCTTTCTCATGCCGCTGAAACCCGGCATTAAATATCCAGCACACTAACAGTGCATTAGAAGACTTAAACAGTGCATTAGAAGACTTATATTAACCACAAGGCCTTAAAGTAAGCATAAAACATTTTTTACATTGACTATCTTCGGGCTATCTACTAAAACTTGAAATGTGTAATTATCATGGAAAGTCTCCCAAACCGGAGCGCCTTTACAATGAAGTCAAATACAGGTTTTAGTTTTCTGCTGCTGCTTATAGTGCTGCTTGGCACAGGCTGTACTGAAAAACCTCAAACACCACTAAGAATTGGCGCCGTCCTCTGGCCTGGCTATGAGCCACTTTATTTAGCCAGTAAGCTGGGCTATTTTAAAGACCAGCCCGTTAAAATAATCGATTATTTATCTAATACTGATGCGATTCAGGCCTTTAAAAACAATAACCTTAACGCCGCAGCCGTTACTCTGGACGAGACCCTGCAAATTCTCTCCGATGGCATAGAGGTTGATATCATTCTGATTATGGACACGTCGAATGGCGGTGATGTCATTCTTGCGAACCCCGATATCCATAGCATGCAAGAGCTGAAAGGGAAATCTGTGGCCGTTGAAAGCAGTGCAGTCGGAGCCTTTGTTTTAAGCAGGGCTCTTGAAATCAACAACATGACACTCGATCAGATACAGGTAGTTTCAACCAGCGCGATGGAACAACTCAGTAACTTTAACAACGGAAAAATAGTCGCTGCTGTTAGTTTCGACCCTTACCGTACCGCTTTGTTAAAAGCCGGTAAAAAAGAAATCTTTAACTCTACTCAAATTCCTGATGAAATTGTTGATGTGCTGGTTGTTCGTAAAAATTACCGCCAAGAAAACCCCCAGATCATCAAAACCGTTATCAGTGCCTGGTTTGATGCACTTGCCTATCAGCGTGAAAAACCTGCAGCAAGCGCCGCCTATTCTCTAAAGCGGTTTAATAACACAACAGAAGAATATATCAACAACTTAAAGCTACTAAAGTTTACAACAAAAGAAGAAAACCGACGTTTACTGGATAACAACAATAGCCCGCTACTACTACTACAAACAAAAATACTGAGCATATTGAAGGAGCTTGGACTGATAGATAAACCAGCATCATTAGAGGGACGGCTGAACAAAGACTTCATCCCATAAAATGAACTTATTTTCCCGTTTTCCCATAATCGTCTCTTTCTTATTCATCGCTTTATTAACCAGCGCCAGTATATCCCTGTACACCTACACAAACATTTTTCACAAAGAAATCGAAGAGGCAATAAACCATGAGCTACGTAGAATAAACCAGCGTATGATAGAGCTACAGGGAACATTTAATGACTTCAATACAAGACAAGACCCTAATGCTATACACCGCGAAGTTTCCCGTTTAAGTGGCGACAAAACCATGCAACTTATTGCCATCATCGATGAGCATTATGTCATTAAATATTCTTCGCTTATTGAGTATAGAAACACCGCTATAATCAAGCTGCCTGAAATCAGCAGGCTAATTATGCAGCACAAGAACTTGCAAATTTCCGGTGTTATTGCGGTATCAGACAATAAAAAACATATCACAGGTCTTTATCCTGTTAATGCCATTTCACACCCTGATAAACATCTGCCATCTCAGCACGCCTACCTTTATGGACGTTTTGATCTGCAGCACACCCTGCAAACGGTTAAATATAAACAGCAGCAGGAAATCATTCAGATATCACTGTTTCACTTCAGTTTTTTAATCAGCGGCTTCCTGTTGCTTTATATCAGTATGCGCCACCGGATTAAATCAATCGTTCAGGCAATCAATGAGTTTTCAGATGGCCATTATGACTCAAGAGCACAACTGACAGGACGAGATGAGTTTAGCAAAATAGCCAGCGGCTTCAACACAATGGCCAAACAGGTCAGTTTGCAAAGTCAGCGCCTCAGAGAGCAGGAGCAGGACCTCAGCACGACATTAAACAGTATCGGTGATGCGGTGCTGGCGACTGATTCCAAAGGGCTGATAACACGAATGAATCCTGTGGCACAGAAACTAACCGGCTGGAACCTGCACGATGCCATTGGTAAATCAATCAATGATGTCCTGAACATGAAAGATGTCAACACCAACGAAGCTGTTACTGTGCCTATCAAACAGGTTATTACCTCAGGCGAGACCGTTTACCTGGGTTCTCACACTCTCCTGACATCAAGGCAAGGCAGCGTACATCATATCTCAGATTCAGCTGCGCCGATCAGGGACACCAACAACAAGATTCAGGGTATGGTTATCATTTTTAATGATGTCACCGAGCAGTATCGCTTACGTAAAGCAGCCTCTAAAAGCGAACGACTTTTAACATCGATCATGGATAATTCGCCCGCTGTTATTTATGTAAAAGACACTAACGGAAGGTTCACTTATATCAACAGGGAATTTGAAAAAATATTCAATCTTAAGCAGGAAAATGTCATCGGTCTTACACTGTTCGATATCTTCCCTGAAAGTGTCGCAGATGAGATGCACAAAAATGACCAAACAGTGTTTGATTCTGTTTCGATGTTACAAACCGAAGAAATAGTCCCGCAGCATGATGGTAGCCGTATTTATTCTACGATTAAATTTCCATTATTTGATGAACAGGGAAAGCCTGATGCTGTTTGCGGTATATCTACAGATATTACTACACGCAAAAAGCAGGAGCAGCAACTTTATCAAAGTCAAAAAATGGAATCTCTCGGCAAGCTTACCGGAGGTATCGCACACGACTACAATAATATGCTGGGCATTATTCAGGGTTATTGCGAACTGCTCAAGATTGGCTTACCTGAAGACGCAAGTCTGCATGATTATACCAATGAAATTTACCATGCCTGTGAACGTGGCACTCAGCTGAGCAAGAAGCTACTGTCCTTTTCCACCAGCAAACAGGCAGATCTGGACAGCATCAACATAAATCACTTATTAACCGAGCGCTCCGACATGCTCGAAAAGACACTGACACCACGCATTAAACTCAATTTTAATTTAGCGACAGAGCTCTGGCCTGTTAAATTAAACCTTGGCGACCTGGAAGATGCGATTATAAATATTTGCATTAACTCAATGCATGCCATGCCAAATGGTGGCGAGCTCACTATCTGTACATCTAATGAACATTTGCCGGCAGCCACTCAGTTACAGTTGGCTGAAGGTGACTATGTAGAACTAAGTATTGCCGATAGCGGAATCGGCATGAGCAAAGAAACTCAGGAAAAAATGTTCGACCCTTTTTATACATCAAAAGGCACTAAAGGCACCGGTCTGGGTTTAAGTCAGGTCTATGGTTTTATAAAAAGCAGCAACGGCTCAATCAAAGTTGACTCCGAACAATATGCCGGCACACGCTTATCGCTCTACTTCCCCAGAGACACATCTATTGAGCAGGCACCGAGTGACTCTCTAGAAGCATCACCAGAACTGATAACAAACTTACTGGGAGCTGAAACCATTCTTGTTGTCGATGATGAGACCGCTTTGAAAGAATTCGTCTGCACATTACTAAGAAATTACGGCTATACCGTACTCTGTGCAGACAATGGAGAACAAGCGCTTGAAATATTAAGCCGTGAGACTGTCAATCTATTGTTCAGTGATGTCATCATGCCGGGTATGAATGGCTACCAGCTAGCAAGCACAACCCAGCAGCTTTATCCTGAGGTAAAAATCCAGTTAGCCAGTGGCTTCACTGATAAGCACCATATCGATCTGGCCGATACTAAATTACATAAGAATTTACTCTACAAACCCTTCAAATCGGTTGAATTATTAACCCGCTTGCGGGAAATACTAGACCAGCGCATTTAACGCCAGTAGCTATTTTTCCAGCTACTCTGGCAGGTCAACTTTGCCGTCACCATACTCTGCTGTAGCGACTCATTATCACAATACCCCTATTATTTTAACGTATCGAAATCATTTTCGAAGTGCTAAACTTAGGCTAAGAGACTTTATTTTATTTAAGCGGAGAACGACAATGTCTGCACAATTCAAGACCGAATTAACACCGGCAGAAGTGAATATTTCACCCAGCGCACAAGAGCAGTTACTTGAAATCATCAAAGGTGAAGCCAGTGCTGAAGGTATCCGTATATTTGTTTCTGGCGGTGGCTGCAGTGGTATGACTTATGGCATGACTTATGCCGAGGGTGCCTCGCCATTTGACAGTATTCTGCAAATGGATGACCTTAAAATATTTGTTGATTCTGTGGCACTGTCTTATTTAAGCGGTGTGGAAATTGATTATAAAACAGAAGGCTTAAACAGCAGTTTTGTGTTCAAAAATGTCTTCGCAGCCACTGGTGGCTCGGGCTCATGCGGCGGCTGTGGTAGCGGCGGCGGTGGTTGCGCTTAATACCCCGTCTTGAACGCATCACCCACTGCCCGGCGGCTGCTGATTATTGCACCACCGGGCAGTTACCGGCTTGCACCATACCTCACAGCAGCAAAGCATTTTAAGCTGACAGCGGTTATTGCTTCGACCAGCAGCTTTGGCATGTTGCCAGCTGGCTGCGACGGCATTCATATTGACCTCAACCGGCCCGATCTTGCACTACTTAAACTCATTGAATTAGCTGACAAAACGCCTTTCATCGGTGTTCTGGGCACAGAAGACAACACCATTGAACTGGCTGCCAAAATCGCTGCTCATTTAAACTTACCCCACAACCCCAGCGCAGCCACTCGCCTGACTCAGCGTAAAGATCTGGCAAGGGCCTTTTTATCGCACGCCGGCATTAATGTTCCCTGGCATAAAAAAATTCATATCGATGATGATATCAACGGCTTCAATGATATTCCTTATCCGGTCGTCATCAAGCCGCTCAACCTGTCTGCCAGCCGCGGAGTCATCCGCGCTGACAATGCTGTTGAATTACAGCAGGCAATCAATACGGTACGGCCAATCATTCAGGACACCTACGAGCCGGAAGCAAAAACACATGTTTTAATCGAGCAGTACATTGCCGGCGCTGAAATCGCACTGGAGTGTTTATTAGATGGTAACGATCTCACTGCGCTGGCCATTTTCGATAAACCGGATCCGCTGGAAGGCCCGTATTTTGAAGAAACCTATTACATTACACCATCACGTATACCACAAGCGGTGCTGAATGACTGCCAGCAAGAAGTGCTTCGCTGTTGCCAGGCGTATGGCTTAACAACCGGACCAATCCATGCGGAGTGCCGTATTGATGAGAATAATAAACCCTGGATACTGGAAGTAGCGGCGCGAACCATTGGCGGTGACTGTGGCCAGAGCCTGAAGCCTTCTGCCAGTCATAGTCTGGAGCAGCTGGTCATTAGCTATGCCATTGGCGAGCCGGTCAGCATCGAGCCACAAAACTATAGCTCCGGTGTACTGATGATACCCACACCTAAAGCCGGTATTCTGAAACGGGTAGAAGGCATACTCGAGGCGCAAAAAGTTGAACACATTACTTCACTGACCATCGATATTCCGCTGGGTAATGAAGTCAATTGTTTACCCGCCTCATCAAGTTACCTTGGTTTTATCTTTGCCGAGGCAGAGACAGCCGAAGAAGTTGAAGGAGCATTACGCAACGCGCATGCAAAGCTTAAATTTACCATTTCACCGGTCTGGCACATTAATAACTCACATTAAACAATTAACCATCTGCAAATGTTATTTCAACGCTCACATTTTTCTGATGCTCTTGAGTTAAAAATACCATAGACTCTTAGCCATTATTTAAAAAAAACCAGAACGGCATCATGCTCAAAAAACTTCAACGATTTCTCGGCGTCGAACGCTCAAGCACCAGCAACAGTGACAAAACAATTGCCACGATCGGCGGCATGATTGGCATCTCAGCAACCTATCTCATCAGTTATTTAACACTTGATGCAGAATCTGCTGCTCTTATCGTACCGTCGATGGGAGCCTCGGCTGTGCTTTTATTTGCCGTTCCACACGGCCCGTTATCCCAGCCCTGGTCATTATTTATGGGCCATCTTATATCGGCGTTTGTCGGTGTTTGTTGCTATCTTCTGGTACCTGATATCATTCTGGCTGCCGGTCTGGCGGTTGGTTTATCAATCGGCGCGATGCACGCGTTAAACTGTATTCACCCGCCCGGTGGTGCCACCGCACTTGCTGCCGTCATTGGCGGACCAGTCATTCATGAACTTGGCTTTATGTACATTCTGTCGCCTATCTATATCAATGTACTGGTGATCTTCATCGTCGCCATTATCTTTAACAGCGCTTTTGCCTGGCGTCGCTACCCTGTCTGCATGATGCGCTTTATCGACAACAAGGATGATATTGTTCCGGCAAAACAGCGTTCACCATTAAAAGATCAGCATATCGAGCAGGCCATTAAGGATATGAACCTGATTGTCGATGTCACTACTGCCGATTTACAGCGACTGTTTTTATTATCACTGAAACACAGCGAATCTGACCGGCTTCAGCCTAAAGATATTTTGCTTGGTCACTATTACAGCAATGGCAAGCACGGTAAGTCCTGGTCGGTTAGGCAGGTGATTGATGAGTCACCAAATCCGGAGCCCGACAATGACCTGATCATTTACCGTTGCTCTGAAGGCGCGCATTACGGCCGCAGCAATAGTTGTACACGCGAGCAGTTTGCCCGCTGGGCAGCAAAGGAAGTGATTAAGAACTCGAGCGAACACTAAATTGCAGGTACAAAAAAGCCGGCTAAATAGCCGGCTTTTTTGTTTTTAAAGCGATTTTATTTTTTCTTCTTGGCCTGCTGGAAACCTTCCGGCTCACCGCCTTTATCGCCTTCAGCAAAAAAGAAGCCCTGCATATGCTCTTCAATTAACTGCAGGGTGCGCGGGTCAGCCGTGTTTAAGCTGTTTTCATTAATAATGGTAGTTAAACGATCCAGCCATTGTTTCCAGCCTTCTGCAGAAACATTCTCATAAATTCGTATACCCAGTTCACCCGGGTGAGGTACAGATTCCATACCCTCTGCTTGTGTTTTTAAAACAACACATTCAACTATTCTAGCCATTCTCAAACCTCAATTTATTCCGGGGATACATTCTTAATCGCGATTTTACCCGATTTTTAACAGATTATTCATACTTTTTCAGTAATACACCGTCATCACCGCAGCAACTGGCCGCACATTTTTTTACCGCATGTACCTCTTGCGCTGTACCGGTCAGAAACACCTCAAGCGGCATGTTTTCTGCTGCACAGTCGCAGCCTTTATCATCATAAACATAAATATTCTTTAAACCTGCCCGCTCTGCCGCAGCGTGACCGGCCCACAGAGACTCAGAAGGTGTTGCCGGTATATGGCTGAGTTTATACGCCGGAAAAAAACGCGTGATGTGCCAGGGGCTATCAGCACCCAGGTTATCTCTGATCCAGCAGGCTATCTCAAACAGTTCTTCTTCACTGTCATTTTTACCGGGGATCACATTTGTGCGTGTTTCTACATGAATACCTAAACCCTGAGATTTTTTAATCGACTTTAATACCTGATCAACCGATGAGGTGGCGCATATATCCTTATAAAAATCATCGTTCATGCTCTTGATATCAGAACATAACACATCAATATGCGGAGCAACGACCTCAAGCGCCTCATCAGTAATAAAACTGTTTGAAACATAGACGGTGTACAAGCCGGCGGCATGCGCAGCTTTGGCCACATCAATAATATATTCCAGCCACACAGCAGGCTCTGAATAAGTAAAGGCAATACCCTGCACTTGCTGCCGGATCGCGGCATCAACCAGCTCGGCAGGCGTTGCATAAGCGGCGGTCGACTCACCTTTTGCCAGCTGATCCAGTGTCGCCGTGCCCCAGGAAATTTCGAGGTTATGACAGCCGTCACAGCGAAAACTACAGCCATAGCTACCCACCGACAGGACTTTAGTACCGGGACGATAATGCTTAACCGGCTTATCTTCAATCGGCGTCACATCCATCGATGAAATAATGCCATAACTGAGGTTGTACAGGGTGCCATTGCGATTCACATGCGCCTGACAGAACCCCCGCTGAGCATGACTAATTTTGCAGCGCCACGGGCATAAATGGCAACGTGTCGTGCCATTGTCCAGTTGTTCCTGTAGCAGGGTTTCAACCAGCTGATAATGTGAGGGGGCTTGATCGGGTGAGTTCATAGCATGCTGTCTTTGGTAAATGTCACACTATTATAGAAGATTAATGGCCAATAAAAGCACGACTCTGACAAGGGTTGTATTTATCCGCTCAGTAACACTAATCAGGAAAGCCATAATAACTGGCTGCAGATTCTGCCTGAGGCAGCAATTCAAGCGTATTATTTTCAATTTGCTGCAGTAACTCAACAAACGCCTCGCCGCCTAGCAGAGCCAGCTTGTAACCCAGCTCGACTTTATTCACACAGTAGCGCATTTTGACTTTTTTTTGAATGGCGATATCACCCTCATCAAATCCGGCATTCACTTGATGAATCGTCACACCACTTTCAGTGACATTATGTGCACACTGCCAGTGCACGGGGCTGGGCCCGCGATAGGCGGGTAAAACAGAGGGGTGTAAATTAAAACAGCCAAATTTGGGCAGCTCAAAAATTTCCGCCGGTAAACGTCTGGAAAAACATGACATCAGGATCAAATCCGTACCGATTGACTGCAATGCACCGACTGACTGCTCGAGTTTTTTGGCCAGTTCAATGACCGGGATTTGATATTTGTCAGCAATATCCAGCAATGATTCAGAACTGCTAAGGGCTTCTTCATCACCCACTTTAATATCCGCAATCACCGCCGGCCTTGCCTCTATTGCGCAGCGCGTTTCAGCTAATACAGCAATCGCTTTAATGGCAACACCGGCCTGCAGCAACACACGCAGCGGAATAACCGACAACACGCCCTGTGAGCCGATATAAACAATATTCTTCATGCGTTATTTTCGACTTTCTTTGATATGCTCGTAAGCCTGTTTGATTTCCTGGGTTTTTTCCGTCGCTATCTTCATCATCTCTTCCGGCAGCCCTTTAGCCACCAGTTTATCCGGATGATGCTGATTCATTAAACGGCGATAGGCTTTTTTCAGCTCGGCATCACTGACATCCTGCTCAACCCCCAGAATATCATAGGCCTCTTTTATCCGGATTTGCGGGGAGTGTCCTTGCTGGTGATAAGCCTGCTGCGCGCCTACCATGCGCAACAGTTGCTCAAAAGCACCGGCCGAAATCCCCATAACGGCACTGACGTGCAGCAGTAATTCGTGCTCCGCAGAATCGACTTTGCCGTCGGCAATGGCTGTTGAAATCAAAATTTCAAGAAACATATGAATCAGGTTATGCCGGCGGTGACATTCTCGCCTGAACTGCTCGAGCGTAGCGTCCAGCTGAAATTCAGGCTGCTTACCCTGATTGAACAGATTAATAGCGACTTTTCTCTGCTCTTCATTCAGCTGCATCTGCGCCATCACATGACTGGCCACAGCAATCTCATCACTGGTTACTCGCCCGTCGGCTTTGGCAAGGTGCCCCATAACAGAAAACGTCGCGGTAAAGAACGCCTGCTGCACACGCTCGACTTTGCCACTGCCAAATTCAGGGTCGAGCATGATATTAGCAAATGCTTTATCCAGCTGATGGCCTAACACCACACCCAGAACTGCGCCCAATGGCCCGCCCAGCATATAACCAAACGCACCACCTATTAACTTACCCCACCATCTCATTATATTTTCTCTGTATGTATTTTAATTTTGTCTTGCTGTTCTAACTGCGCATGGCGTATTGAAACGCTATCATGTCTACTTTTTCACCATCTGCCAGTACTTCCGTAGCAGCAAAGCGCAATCCCATGGTGGCTTCAATAAATATGCCGTCGATTGCTGAATATTCAACAATATTATTTCGCAGTTCTTCAAAAACCTGACTGTCGATCTGCATCTCACCTTTAAGAGACTGCTTTCCTGCATCATAAATCAGGCTGGCCAGTACCAGATGGCCGTCATGTAATTTTCGATATTGCGGATACTGACTCACATTGACCATCGTCAGTTCAAAACTCAGCTTCTGACTGGCTAAGAAGTCAACAGCAGGACAACTTCCCCCGATCAGCAGATGACGACCAGTGTCTTCACTGGCGTGTAAAATCGCCTGCTCTAGTGAATACAGATGCTTCCAGCGATTAATTGGAAATTTTAAATAACGATAATGTGGCTCAGCCATTCAGCTTCTCCTCTTCAGGGTGCCAAGCATAACGAATATTGCCTGTCGATATAAGGCCACTATCATTAATTATTGCCCGCCTAAGCCTTGACACAAAACCCGTGAGCTTTAATACTGCCTGCAACTTTACAGGAATAACAAAATGACATTACTCAAAATGATTGCACCAGCGCTGATCCTTAGCCTGCTCAGCGCCTGCTCTGGCAGCAACAACAGCGGACCGGACAAGCGTTCTGCTGCACTGACTCAGTTTACAAACACCGCGGACTTAACTACTGTTGTCATCAGCACTTCAGCCGGTGATATTGAAATCGCACTCGATTCTGCGCGCGCACCGGAAACGGTAAAGAATTTTCTGAGCTATGTTGATAACGGTTTTTATAGCGGCACTATTTTTCACCGCGTGATCAAAGACTTCATGATTCAGGGCGGCGGATTCACCACGGATTACGAGAAAAAAGTCAACCAGCCGGCTGTTAAAAATGAAGCCGACAACGGCCTGAGAAACGAAAAATATACGATCGCAATGGCACGCACAGCCGCTCCGCATTCGGCTACTTCGCAGTTTTTTATTAATACAAAAAACAATGGTTTTTTAAATCACAGCAGTAAATCAACGCAAGGCTGGGGTTATGCCGTGTTTGGTATTGTGACCAGTGGTAAAGATATAGTTGATCAGATTAACACCGTTAGCACTGGCCCGGATGGTCCTTTCCAAAGCGATGCACCGCAAAAACAGGTGGTTATAAAATCTGTTACGCGCAAGCTATAAAAGCAGCGATTTTAATCCACTATCGCCAGTAATGGCGCTAGTGGCCTGTTCAAAAAAATGCTGTCACTTTCGTTAGCTCAGATCAATTGCGGTAAAAAAAACTCACTCACCAGCAGTGGTTTATTATTTAATTTAAAAACAGAGCGTCTGCCCCAGATTTCAGATTCTTCCTTAGTCTTAAACTTTAGCTGAGCCGGTTTAAGGCGGGCAATTTGCACTTCGCCTCTTTGCATACTTTTGTCTGAAAACAAAACCGCACCAAGCGGTTTATTACCCAGGTGTGCGAGTCTTCTTTGCGACCCCACAAGGGTTGAAACAGGAATGATGGTGCGTGCATAAACCAGTGGCCGGCCATCACATAATAAATACACTTCACGTATCAATGCGGTTTCACGATTCGCCATGCCTAATAACCGGTGCTCGCCCAGATGCGGACAGGCATAGCTCTCAGATAACACCCGCACACTGAACTGACCCGCACAATGCTTTACCAGCCGGGCTGTTAGTGATGACGGATCGAATAACCAGCCGGCAATCTCGGGGGATAAATCAGTATAAAAACTTTGCGCACGGTTTCGCCAGTGCTGTATTCGATAACGGGTCATTAATATTTATTACGCTTATATCAGTCTTTATCATTATCAACTAGTGCTTTATCGTGGCCGACTTTTGGCTCGCCTTTGGGCCATGCACCCAGAGGATACGGCTGGTAGTCACTGTTAAAAGTCAGATAGGACAATACCTGATAAATGTACGTGCTAATCGCCTGACCTAATTTTAGTAGCCGTGCATTTTTGCTGCCTGTGAACAGCACAAGCAATAACTGCAGCACCACCACAGCGGTCAGCACCACTTCAGCCAGACTGTACAAAATCGTAAACAGCAACATATAAAGCACACGAGTCCAGGTATCAGTACTTTTTAAATTTTCTTTAATATCATCCATTTTCTCAGCCTCTTTTTTATTATTTACATTAACCGGCACTTAAAGCGCCGCCACAACTTGAACCCTGCCCGGCAGTGCAACCATAACAGTGATCCGCTATTACAATTTCATTATTATCCAGCTGTTCTACAGATATTTCGCTGATATGTTTTTTTTCACCGTTTATTAATAACGGCAGATCAAGCAGCTGATTAAAATCACAGTCAAACACATTCCCCTGCCAGTCCACACTGATTAACTCACGGCACATTACCGTCTTAATATTTTCAGCCGAGCAGGAGGATTTCAGCAGTTGCATATAACTTTCAAATTCACCTTTTGAAATTAATGTGCTGCCAAAGCGTTTAATTGGCATATTAGTAATGGTAAACAGGTGATTAAATGCGATATCAAACTCTTCGGCAAGCTTCTGCTTATAGTCGCTTTCCAGCTGATCCTGAGCCGGCGGTAAAAATGCACCGCCCGGGTTATAAACCAGATTTAATAACAGATCACTGTGTGGCTGTGCATATCCCAGTTCATTGAGTTTTTTAATGCCGGCTATACTGGCTGAAAAAACGCCCTTACCACGCTGACCATCGACATTTTCTGCCGTGTAACATGGCAGAGAGGCGACAACCTCTACCTGATGAGACGCTAAAAAAACGGCTAAATCCTGCTGCCCCGGTTCGCTTAATATGGTCAGATTACAGCGGTCGATGACATGAACGCCCAGCGCACGCGCATGTTCAACAAGATTCCTGAACTGCGGGTGCAGCTCTGGCGCACCACCGGTCAGATCGAGTTTTTCAATAGCTCCTGATGACAATAGTTTAATCACGGCCTCAATATTATCGGCCGACATCTCTTCGGTCCGTCGCGGGCTGGCATCCACATGACAATGCAGGCACTGCTGGTTGCAGCGGTAACCCAGGTTAACCTGTAGTGTCTTCAGCGGTGCCCGCTTAAGCGGCGGGAAATCTGTATTGATCAGTAACGGCAATGTCGCGTGCATTAAATTGAACCTGTTGATACAACTGTTTTGAGTCCTGATTATACACGTGTTAGATTGGGCATAACCAGCCAATGCAGTTTAAATACTAACGGATACAGCATGTCACAACCAGCCGACACCTCCATTCAAAACATACCACTCGATTTACTTGCACTGGCATTCATTCCGGTTTTTGCCGTTGTTATCATTTTATTTAAATGGTCGCATCACTATAAATATTCTGTCTATGCAGTAAGCCGGATGTTAGCTCAGCTCATGCTGATTGGTTACGTACTTAACTATATCTTCGCCTCGAACAGCTCACTGCTAATGCTAAGCATCATTTTACTGATGATCACCGTATCCAGTTCAATTGCACTCAACCATATAAAACATAAAACCCCGTCACATTATAAAATCACCTTTCTTTCTATTTTACTTCCGGGCGGACTGACATTCTTCCTCATCACCCAGCTTGTTTTGCAACTGGATCCCTGGTATCTGCCAAATTATTTTATTCCAATCGCCGGCATGATATTCGCCAATGCAATGACCAGTGTCAGCCTGGCGGCCGAGCGTTTTGATTCAGAGTACGGCAGAAGTCAGGTTTACCTTGAAGCACGCAACACCGCGTTTAAAGCCGCGATGATTCCTCAGCATAATGCATTGCTTGCGGTAGGGCTGGTTTCACTGCCGGGCATGATGACCGGACAAATACTTTCCGGCGTCTCTCCGCTGATTGCGGCGCGCTATCAAATTATGGTGATGTGTATGATTTATGGCTCGGCCGGTCTTGCAGCGGCGATGTATTTGTACCTGAATAGAAAACATTACTGAATTCGACAAAGCATTTTCGCCAATGCAGTCTAACAGATAATACTGCCACGTATTCTTCTGTCCTTTATCATTTTTACCTATTGATATATGAACAATGACTTTCCAGTTTCAGGTACAGCTAACACATAGCGACTGGATTAACTACGAAACTGCAATAAAAAAGAAGGGCCCTGATTTTTTAACCCGACGACATTTCCATGAACAAATTTAAGTGAAAAAACTTAAAGGTATTTAATACGCTGGCGCAGCTCATCAACCCCGATCGTCACATCTTTAAATGCAGCACCGTCATCCACTGTGCCAACGATGATGCCTGTACCTGATACCGGAATCATTGTATCAATTTGAAAGCGCCCTTTGCTGCCGCGCAGGAAACACTCCTCGTCAAAATACAGGTAATTGCCATCACTGCCAATCTGATCTGATTCAATGGTGTCATAACCAATCAGTTTTTTAATATCAGCCATCGTCACGATCTCAACAGCTTCGATTGTTTGCGTTTCAGCGGTAATTAAAAGTGCTTTCATTTTATTTTCCTTTCAAATTTTTCACGTAGCGATTTTTAACTTCTATAATCTCATCATGAACGCCCTTCTCTGAGCGTATCAGGTCTGGGCGCATCAGGCCGTTATGCAAGCACTCACATATGCTTTAACTTAAGCATAGCTGCTTTCAGCGAAAGCATAATACAGAGCGGGCATTGATATCTGAAATCGTTTATTTATACTAAAGTCATTGATTCGACCTATGATAAGAATATGAATTTACGTGACCTGAAATATATTATTGCTGTCGCAGACACTCGGCATTTCGGAAAAGCCGCTGAACGTTGTTTTGTCAGCCAGCCGACCTTAAGTGGCCAGATAAAAAAACTGGAAGAAGATTTAGGGGTGACGATTTTTGAACGCACCAACCGTTCGGTTGAAGTCACCCCGATTGGTGAAGCGATTCTGACACATGCGCATCAAATCATGGAACAGGCTGATGCCATTCGCCAGTTGTCCCTTGCGCATCAGGACCCACTGGCCGGCCCACTGCGCATAGGCGCCATTCCGACACTCAGCCCTTATTTAATGCCGCTGATTCTGATGCCACTTAAAAATCAATATCCGCAAATGCGAATGGTATTATCTGAAGAGATGACCGATACCTTATTGCAACGACTGCGTAATCATGAAATTGATGCCGCATTGCTGGCAACAGATGTCAATGAACAGGATTTTGAGGTGATGCCATTATTCAATGAACCATTCTGGCTCGTCTACCCCACCGATCATGAGTTTTATACCAAGGATGAGATCACTCAAAAGGATTTAGATAAAACCGATTTATTACTGCTGTCGGAAGGCCACTGTCTGGCACAACAGGCGATGGACGTCTGCCGCCTGAAAGAGCGTAAAGATCAGGGAGAGATGGCCGACCTGCGCGCATCGAGCCTTGAAACCTTATTACAACTGGTCAGCGCCGGTTTCGGCACCACACTGGTTCCGGCACTGGCAATGCGCGGCTCATGGACCAGTGGCAGTGGTATTGTTGCGCGTAAACTGGAATTTAAAAATGCCTACCGCTGTGTCTCTCTGGTGTTCAGAAAGAGCTACCCACGCCAGCAGGCACTACAGGCATTTGCACAAATCATACTGGATAGTTTGCCGGATACCGTTTCTCCGCTAATGAATAAGCAGCCCGGCAAAGCAAAGAAACACAAGACTTAAAACGATTTAAAGCCCGACCGCGCTCAGATCCAGCTTACCGTTACTGATTGGTGGACACCAGTAATACGCTCCGCTGACCGGCCGGGTAAACGTAAATAATGCATCACTGATTTTATCTTCATGCCCGAGCATGCGATTGAGCACTGCCTCAAACGCATCAAATGATTTACCAAAAGCCACAAACACCAGACCTGCCTGCATGCCTTCCGACCACGGCATTGAACGGCGTAGCATAAACGCCTCCGGCTCAAAGCTTTCCTGCGCAGCGCGTTTAACATGAGCCGAAAGCGGTGCTTCTTCAAACTCATCGTTATCACTGATATGCCGGCCAATTACATCATCACGCTGAGCGGTTGTCATTGACTTGAGTATGTCAAAGTCATGCAACCACTGCTGCACCGCGACGAAACTGCCGCCATCTAAACCGCCGCCCTGGCCCTGCACAATCGCCGCCTCAATGGCTTCTTTTCCCTGCGGATTCTCGCTACCGTCTTCATAACCACTGAGATCACGGTTCTGATCATAGGCAAACGAATCAATCACATCATTTAATGTAAAAGCCGGCGCCAGCCATTCTTCTATTTGCAGTGAACGATGAAAAATTTCACCGCGATCATCGCCATGCAACCAGCACCAGACAGCCGCCGGCGTCGAGGGTATTCCGATACCGCAGCCCGTTTGTGCCGGCATAATGGATAAGCCAGTAACTGCTTTACCCAGAACATCAACCAGCGACTGGCCTAAACCGACCACCGTATTAGCGCTATCAATATTAGCTGCCAGTAGCGTCAGGGACGCTGCAATTTCCGTTTCAGAATCGATAGAGAATGATAAGTAACGCGCCAGCCGGGGATTGTCGGCAAGGATGCCAGTTTGAGTCAGTTGCATGATGATTCCTGTTAATCGTTTCTTAAAGACTAGCGCTAATACATCACTTTGTAAAAGAGTTATCTGTTAGCACGGCTGATATTACGGCACCTCAGCTACATAGAGGCCAGCAATATCATTTATTTGTAAAACCAATCGTTCTGATAACAACAAACAATTTTATCTATTACAAACCAAACACCATAATTCTCCCAACTTAAGCAACAAGTGCAACCGAGTCTAGCTATCAATGAGTACTCGGTCAGTTTAATAGTTTATTTAACTTAAATATCGGAGATATAAAATGTTTGAAAATCGTCAAGGTCAAAATATTCCACAAGTCACTTTTCGTACGCGTCAGGATCATCAATGGGTCGATGTCACATCAGATGAGCTGTTCAAAGGCAAAACAGTGGTTGTGTTTTCACTACCGGGTGCTTTTACCCCGACTTGCTCATCTACTCATGTGCCCCGCTACAATCAGTTAACACCGGTACTTAAGCAAAACGGTGTTGATGACGTGATTTGTATGTCGGTTAATGACGCCTTCGTTATGAATGAATGGAAAGCAGAACAGCATGCTGACAATGTCACTTTTATCGCTGATGGTAACGGACACTTTACCGATGGCATGGGCCTACTGGTAGACAAGCAAGACCTCGGCTTTGGCAATCGCTCATGGCGCTATTCAATGCTGGTTAAAGATGGCGTGATTGAAAAAATGTTCATCGAGCCTAACAAGCCGGGCGACCCGTTTGAAGTATCGGATGCCGATACCATGCTGCAATACATCGCGCCGAATGCGACAAAGCCAAGCAGCATCACCCTCTTCACTCGTGAAGGTTGTGAATACTGTGTTCGTGCCAAAGGCTTGCTACGCGATGCCGGCCTGCCATTTGAAGAACTGGTACTGAACCGCGACTATACAGAAGCGACCATCCGCGCTGTATCGGGCATGTCAACCGTGCCGCAGGTGTTCATTGACGGCGATCACATTGGCGGATCGGAAGATCTCGAACAGTTTTTAAACAAGCAGCAAGCTGCTTAAATTCTTCCGCCCTTCCCTCTGTGTAAGTCTTTGGTGGCTCACCTCCTGAGCCACCTTTTTTAAAATTTGAATCGGCTTAAATCAAACATAGATAAAATGATTCGTGTATAAATAGAAAGCCGTTAAAGCAATCCGAATGACAGGAGGTAATGATATGTCCGCATCAGGCATTACACTTCGTTCAGCCCGAACCACAGATCTCGATAATATTAACCGCGTCGTTAGCTCCGCCGTGATGTGCTGGAATTTACCGGATCGAGTGAAACGACTGTCTTTGCCAAGCTACCATTACAACGAACTGGATCTCGATCACTTCCAGCTTATCATTGCCGAAGACCAGCAGAAAAATATCACCGGTGTTGCCGCATGGGCAGCCGCCGATACTAAAGACACGCCGGCAAACTGCAAAGCGCTGTTATTACATGGCCTTTATATCGAGCCATTATTTCAACATAAGGGCATTGGCCGGCAACTGCTGCTAGCCGCAGAAAGGGCCGCTCATGCGGCACATTATGACGGACTTTTAGTTAAAGCTCAGGATGATGCTACAGGTTTTTTCCTGGCACAGGGAATGCAAAAGCTGGCCATAGAAAACAGCTCACGAGATTATGCCAACCGATTCTGGAAAAGCATATAGTTTACTGCCCAGACAGATTCACCTTAACGGCATGTCTATACTTCACCATACTGCTCGGCACCCGATAACCAGCGACGGATGAGTGGCTCAATAATTTGCGGATGACTTGCCGTTATCACTTCAGCTTCTTTTTTAACCTGAACCAGCAGCGCCTCGTCACGTAAAATATCGGCAATTCTAAACTGCATTAGTCCGGTCTGACGCGTCCCCAACACTTCACCCGGGCCGCGGATCTTTAAATCTTCTTCCGCTATATCAAAACCGCTGTTGGTTTCCCGCATAATCGCCAGCCGCTTCTTTGCCGTTTTTGATAAAGGGTTGCTATACATCAGCACACAACTACTGGCTGTAGAACCACGGCCAACCCGGCCACGCAACTGATGTAACTGAGACAGCCCGAGGCGTTCTGCATTTTCAATAATCATTAATGATGAATTGGGTACATCCACACCCACTTCGATAACAGTCGTCGCGACTAAGAGGTCGATGTCTTTATTTTTAAACTCACTCATCACGGTTTCTTTTTCAAGCGGCTTCATTCGCCCGTGCACCAGCCCTATTTTAAATTCCGCCATGACCTCCTGTAGCAGAGCCTGAGTATCTTCTGCTGCCTGACACTGCAAGACTTCTGACTCTTCGACCAACGTGCAGACCCAGTATACCTGTCTGCCCTCGCTAATCGCCGCCCGTACCCGCTGGGTGATCTCTGGTCGTCTTGACTCATGCAGCACCACGGTTTTTACCGGTGTCCTGCCCGGCGGCAGTTCATCAATCACCGACACATCAAGATCACCATACGCCGTCATTGCCAGTGTTCTGGGGATCGGTGTTGCTGTCATTATTAACTGATGCGCTGAGACGCCTTTATTTTTTAGTGCCAGTCTTTGATGCACACCGAAGCGGTGCTGTTCATCAATCACTACTAATGACAAGTGAGAAAACACCACATCTTGCTGAAACAATGCGTGGGTACCGACAACAATATTCGCCTCACCATTGCTGATAATTTCCAGCATTTCGCGACGTTGTTTAACTTTTGTTTTACCTGACAACCAGGCCACTTTTAATCCCAGCTCATTTGCCCAGCTTGTGAAATTTGCGTAATGTTGTTCGGCCAGAATTTCGGTAGGTGCCATAATCGCCGCTTGCCGCCCCGAGTTCACCGCCATTAAACAGGCAGCAAAAGCCACCACGGTTTTACCCGAGCCGACATCGCCCTGCACCAGTCTTAACATCGGTTTTGGCTGTAAAATATCTGCCTTAATCACCGCCATCACTTTATCCTGCGCGGAGGTCAACTCAAACGGCAATTGTTTTATAAAGCGCGTCAGTAATTCACCGCCATCAGATAATTTTTCAGCGCCCTGCGCCTGTATTTTATCTCTTAACTGCTGCAAACTGAGTTGGTGTGTCAGCAACTCTTCAAACGCCAGTCGCTGCTGCGCCGGATGTACGCCTTCTTCAAGCGCCGCCAGCGAAACATCCGGCGGTGGTCTGTGAATAAAGTTAATCGCTGCTTTCAAATTAATCGGCCGCTGACCTGACAGGGTTGTTGTTTCCGGCAAATAATCCGTTAGCAAGGCACTATTTTCCTGATTCAGTATTTCAAGAACCTGATCCGTCAAACGCTTTAATGTCAGCTGGTGCACACCATCTGTTGTCGGGTAAACCGCTGTCAGGGTTTGATCCGCCGGTGACAGTTCAGCTGTCAATACTTCACTGAACTCCGGGTGAATCATTTCAAGGTGATTGGTGACTCTGCGCGCTTCGCCATAGCAGCGTATGCGTTTCCCCTTTGCCAGCTTCTCCTGCTGAGCACTGCTAAAATTGAAAAATCGCAGTTTGATTGAACCTGTGCCGTCCGCCATATGCACCATCAGTATACGCCGCCGCTGCCGGCCACTGCGACTAAAACTAATAGCGCTATGCTCAACCACACCCTCAATCACAGCACGGTTTGAATGATGTAGCGAGCCAATCGCGACGATGCGTGTTCGGTCTTCATAACGCAGTGGCAGATGAAACAGTACATCCTGCAGACAGAAAAGATTAAGCCGCGCCAGCTTATCGGCCATGCGCGGCCCGACACCTTTTAATGATGTCAGTGAGTTTAAATCAATGGATTTTTGATTTGAAGAGGACAAGGAATTATGAGGTTAACTGTCGAGCTCCAGTATTGCATCCATCTCAACACCGGCATCCTTTGGTAACTGAGCCACACCGATAGCTGCACGCGCAGGGTATGGTTGCTGAAAATAATCGGCCATAACTTCATTCACTATAGGGAAGTGACTCAGGTCAGTTAAAAAAACATTCAGTTTGGCCACGTCTTTTAAGCTGCCACCGGCCGCCTCAGCCACTGCGGTCAGATTATCAAATACCCGGCGAATTTCCGCTTCAATATTACCTTCAACCATTTCCATTGTTTGCGGAATTAACGGAATCTGACCGGACATATACACGGTACTGCCCACTTTAACAGCCTGTGAGTAAGTACCGATTGCCTGCGGTGCTTTGTCTGTTGAAATAATTTCGCGTGCCATTATTTTTCTCTTATTATTTAAGATCTTTGCATTAATAGCTTACAAAGGTTTCTTGTTGAAATTACAGGTCTGGCCTGACTTGAATCAAAACAAGCCATATGATTTTAAAAGACCCGATGATTATTTTGTATCAGCGTTTTCTGAGCCTGTAATAATAATTACTGGCAAGTTTTATAATTTAACGCATTCGCCAAATTTTTAAAACCGGCTGCATGATACGCAGACGCCGCATTATTCTTGCAAGATGCTTTCTGTTTTTAATACTGATATTAAATGTGATGTGACTGATCACACCGTCCCGGTCTTCTATGTCAACCAGATCTATATTGGCATCTTCTTCTGAAATACCGGTAGCCAGTCTGGCCAGCATGCCCGGCTGGTTTCTCACCTCGGCACAAATCCGCGCGGTGAAATCTCCATCGAGCTCATCCATCCAGGTCACATCCACTATCTGATCCGGCCTGTGCCGCAGCGACTCTATGTTTTTGCAGCCTTCGCGATGCACAACAATGCCGCGACCTTTATTAAACACCGCCACAATATGATCATTAGGAATAGGGTTACAGCATTTTGCATAGGACACCACCATGCCCTCGGTACCGCTAATGGCTAACGGGGCCAGTGACTGTACGCTCTGAGCTTCAAACACCTCGCCATTCTCATCATACATGGCCGGTAATAAACGTCGTGCGACAAGACTTGGCGGACGATTTCCCAGTCCGATATCAACCAGCAATTCATCCAGTCGTTCAAAGTGAAACTCTTCAAGTACCTGCTTCACATGCTCATTGTCAAGATCTTCCAGACTGGTTGAATAGACTTTTAAACAGCGGTTCATCAAGCGTGTCCCCTGTGCCAGAGCCTCACCGGTTTTCATATTCTTCAGGTAGTTACGAATATTGGTTCTGGCACGCACACTAACAACATAATTGAGCCAGACAGGGTTGGGACGCGCCATCGGTGAGGTCACGATATCAACGGTCTGACCGCTATATAACGGGGTGTTCAGTGGCGCGAACTGATGATCCAGTTTAGCCGCCACACAGGTATTGCCAACTCCGGTGTGCACCGCATAAGCAAAGTCTACCGGTGTTGAACCTTTCGGCAGCTTTATGATATCGCCTTCCGGGGTATACACATAAATCTCATCCGGAAACAAATCAACTTTTACATTATCTAAAAACTCAACCGGGTTGCCGGCATGCTGCTGCATTTCGAGCAGACCGGTCAGCCAGTCTCGCGCTCTTGCCTGCGCCCCCTGATGACCGTGAGAGTCTTCACTGGTTTTATAAAGCCAGTGCGCGGCAATTCCCGCTTCAGCAAATTCTTCCATCTCTTTAGTTCTGACCTGCAGCTCCATAGGGATCGCATGCGGGCCGTACATAGCGGAGTGCAGACTCTGATAACCATTACCTTTGGGGATGGCAATATAGTCTTTAAATCGCCCAGGAATCGGTTTAAATAAATTATGCGCCACGCCCAGAACACGATAACAATTATCCACTGTCTGCACGATCACGCGAATCGCATACACATCGAATACTTTCTTAAATGGCAGCCGCTTGGTTTTCATTTTTCGGTAAAGGCTATACAGGTGTTTCTTACGCGCAAACACTTCAGCATCAATACCAATTTCTTCAAGCCGGGTCTTTATTGCCATATCGACTTTCTGCACAACTTCTTTACGATGCCCGCTGACGTGCTGCACTGCGTTCATTAAAACCGCGTACCGGTACGGGTACATCGCCTGGAAGCCCAGGTTTTCAAGCTCGACTCTTAAGGCATTAATACCAAGGCGCTGTGCAATAGGTGCATAGATCTCGAGTGTTTCTTTCGCGATACGTCGTTTCTTATCCGGCCGCATGACGCCGAGCGTACGCATATTATGTAAGCGGTCTGCCAGCTTGATCATGATTACCCGGATATCACGTGCCATTGCCAGCAAAACTTTCTGAATGTTTTCAGCCTGCTGTTCCTGCTTATCTTTATTTTCTATTTTTGTGAGTTTTGAAACGCCATCGACCAGTTCGGCAACATCTTCACCGAATTCATTTGAAATCTGTTCTTTGGAACTGGGGGTGTCTTCGATCACATCGTGCAGGATGGCAGCGACAATGGTGCGGGAATCAACGTGCATTTCTGCAAGAATACGTGCCACCGCAATAGGGTGGTAAATATAGGGCTCACCGGTCATTCGATACTGACCTTCGTGTGCATTAGCCCCGAAAAGATAGGCCTGATAAACGTCCTTTATCTGAGCTTCATCCATATAGGGCTCAAGTTCAAGACACAAATCACTGATTAAAAACCGCTCTTCATCGGCAATCATTTCCGATTCATCAACGATATCTAACTGACTGTGTTCTGACATGTTTCTACCAGGTCGTTTTGCGCCAGCCTGAGTTGGCAGGCGCATGAGCCTATTCTGCTGCCAGTTCGTCTTCAGCAGCGACTACGGCTTCCATCGCGTGCTCTTTGGCTGAGACAGCATCAAGAATTGAATTTGTTACCAGACCTTCTGATATTTCACGCAGCGCCAGAACAGTCGGTTTATCATTATCAACAGGTACCATAGATTCACCACCCATTGCGATTTGACGCGCACGCTTTGCGGCAACCAGTACTAACTGAAAGCGATTTTCAACATTGTCCAGACAATCTTCTACTGTTAAACGAGCCATATTATTCCTACCCTATTAATTCTTTATAAAACTAATTTAATAAATCTAACAACAGCGCTTTAATACGCTTATCCTGTTTTGATAGCCTGACGCGGTTACTGATTAATATAGCTGACATTTCCTCCAGAGCCATATTAAAGTCATCATTCACTATCAAATAATCAAACTCGCCATAATGTGACATTTCACTTTCTGCATCACGCATACGACGATCAATAATTTCTTCACTGTCTGTACCTCGGTTTGAAAGGCGCAAACGCAGTTCTTTTTTCGATGGAGGCAGGATAAAAACAGACAGGGTCTCCGGAATCTGTTTTCTGATTTGAGCGGCGCCCTGCCAGTCTATTTCCAGAATCACATCTTTGCCACTTTGCAGCAATTCCTCTACATGCTTTTGTGATGTGCCGTAATAGTTATCAAATACTTTAGCATGCTCAAGAAACTCGGCATTTTCTACCATCGAAGTAAACGTATCGGTATCGATAAAATGATAATGCACCCCGTCAACCTCACCTTCGCGTTTTGCTCGCGTGGTGTGAGAAACAGAAATAACCACCTCGTTAGAAGTGTTCATTAGTTCTCGCAGTAAACTAGTTTTCCCCGCTCCAGAAGGCGCAGAAATGATATAAAGCGTGCCTGTACTCAAGTGACTATCTATTTATGAACTCGGATTAGTAAGGATACTCGATTTTGAGCTTTAAAGGGAGATCAAAAGCGCCATTAGGGCTTAAAAAATGCAAATTTAAGCCCAATCTTCTAATAAATGATACAAAATTATCGTAGCGCCCGGCATTCAATATTTTACCGTTGCCATCTACTGATAGCGGCCAGCAGCACTACTTTAAGCGGTAGCTCGATTCCAGATAGCTACGCAATGACCATATCGAATGCGCCAGTGCTTTTTTCATTAATTCGGGGTCCTGCTGCTCGGCTTTGCTCAGGTGCGGCTTTTTATACACATACTGCACCGGCTCTTTATGCTTTTGCATAATCGCGACATTGCCATCTTCCTGCATATAAGCCTGCGTGGTATCAAACTGCATAATAGCCCGCCCCGGCATCGTCGAGCGTGTCAGGTCGCGGCCAATCGCAGGATAAGTCGCATCAACCCCCATAATCGATAACAATGTGGGCAATAAATCTATCTGACTTGCCAAGCGACTATAGGTCTGCGGCTTAACATCAGCACCCAGAATTAAAGCCGGGATATGAAAGCGCTCAATAGGAACAATCTCAGCCCCGTAAACTCTTGAATTGTGATCGGCAACGATCAGGAACACGGTATTTTCCCAGTACTTTGATTTTTTTGCCTTACGAATAAACTCACCCAGCGCATAATCGGCATATTTCACCGCATTATTGACAGTCTGTTTCTCCTCGTCATACAACTCGATGCGGCCATCCGGGAACTCAAAGGGCGAGTGATTGGTAGAAGTGAAGACCAGGCTGAAGAAAGGCTGGCCATCTTCATAAGATGAGAATGACTCATGTGCTTTGGAGAACAGATCTTCATCGGACGCGCCCCATGAACCGGTGAATACCGGATTTTTAAAATCCGGCTCTTCAATGATTTTATCAAAACCATTGCTGGCAAAGAATCGCTTCATATTATCAAAATGCGCTTCACCACCGTAAATAAAGCTGGTGTCATAACCTTTTTCTTTCAGCAGCTGCGCGATGGTAAAAAAGTTGGTTTGTGATTTTGTGAGCTTAACCACACTGCGCAGCGGGGTGGGGGTGAAACCGGTCACCACTGCCTCGATACCGCGAACAGAACGCGTGCCGGTAGCGTATAGGTTATTCAGCCACATGCCTTCTTTGGTCAATTTATCCAGCTCCGGGGTAAGTGGCAAGCCACCCAGCGAACCCACAAATTCAGCCCCCAGACTTTCTTCCAGCACGATGACCAGGTTCAGTGGCTTTTCACGCTTATGTGTCGCCTCATGAAAGTGCAGCGTCGACTGTTGACCGGCAGTGAAATATTGCTCATCAATCCCCATTTCCTGTTTAACCAGACGGCTCACTTCATCATCAGGAAGTTTTCCATATTGCACATTAGACTGACTCTCGTTCATCATTTCACGCAGTGCATATAACACGGAATAAGCCGAGCTCAACGGCAAAGTATTGACCATAGGATCACTTGAAAATGCCACAGTGCTTGGATTAACACCACGGTGGCCCAGAGTGGAGCGGGCCATCATCACAGCCAGTAACAGTAACAGCGGACTTAACAGGATTGCCTTCCACCAGCGCACTGCCTGCACCTGAATCGCTGCAGTTTTTAGCCGGCCATACAGCCATTTGAAAGACAACGCGGAAAATATAATGGTGAAGATCAGTTGTAGTTTATAGGCCTCCCATAGCGTTGAAATGACCTCTTTAGGGTATTTAAGGTATTCCACATATAGCACATTAGGCCGCAGATCAAACTGGTTAATAAATGACGGTGTCGATAACTCAACAAATACGACAGCAACAAACAACAGTGCCAGATAGAGCGTAACAACAATACGCCAGACCGGCAGCGATTGTTTAAAAATAAGAATCAGTGGCGTAAGGGATAACGGGATGAATAACACCATACCAATCAAGACCAGATCAAAGCGCAAACCCTGAGCAAAGATAAAAAACAAATTATCTGTCGCCGTGACGCGCTCACCCTGCCAGATGACTAATCCGGCTCGTGACAAAGATAAAAAGACAATGATACTGACAGCAAACCATACAAAGGGCTTTAAAAAACGAAGATCTGACATAATGGAAATAACTCTACAAGAAAATACATGACTATATTTTATTAATTCTCCCGCGGTTCAAAACCAGACGGGCCAGTTGGGTACATAATAACAACGATTGCATGAAACAAATAGTTTCATTATCTTAAAAACACGACAGATTAGGCCATTAAATATGGCCAGCCTACATTCTCACCGGTTGTCTTTTAGCTCCCCAGTTACCGGGCTTTGCTTCAAATACACCGGCCATTTTTGTGCCGCAGGACTGACAACACCCCTCTGCTGTCAGGTTCCAGCGACCCAGTTCATACCAGTCCCGTTCTATCAGCAAAGCACCGCACTGATGACACCAGCTACTGTCCGCGGCTTTATCATGCACATTACCGACATAGGCATAGCGCACACCGGCTTTCATCGCGATGTCTCTGGCCATAATCAGGCTGGCATGCGATGTAGACGGCACATCCATCATTTTAAAATCCGGATGAAAGGCACTGAAGTGCATAGGCATATCCGGCCCCAGATTTTCTACCACCCATTTACACATTTCTGTGAGCTCTTTCTCAGAGTCATTTTCACCGGGAATAATGAGTGTGGTAGTTTCCAGCCAGCAATCGGTTTCATGCTGAATATACTTCAGTGTCTCCAGCACCGGCTCAAGGTGACCGCCGGTAATTTTGTGATAAAAGCGCTCAGTAAAGGCTTTTAAATCCACATTTGCCGCATCCATCCAATGGTAAAACTCAGTCCGTGGTTCCGGGCTGACATAGCCTGCCGTCACGGCTACGGATTTAATATTTTTTTCGCGACAGGCTTTGGCCACATCAATCGCGTATTCATGAAAAATCACCGGATCGTTATAGGTATAGGCCACACTCCGGCAGCCTAACTCAGCTGCCGTATTAGCGATCATTGAGGGTGTTGCCGCATCCGCCAGTGTATCCATCTCGCGTGATTTACTGATATCCCAGTTCTGGCAAAACTTACAGGCCAAATTACAACCCGCCGTGCCAAACGAGAACACCGGCGTACCGGGTAAAAAATGATTAAGCGGTTTTTTTTCAACAGGATCTATACAAAAACCACTGGAGCGACCATAAGTCGTCAGTACAATCTCATTGTCCTGACGAGCACGGACAAAGCACAAGCCCTGCTGCCCGTCATGTAGTTTGCACTCGCGCGGGCACAGATCACACTGCACGCGGCCGTCATCCAGCAAGTGCCAGTATTTGGTTTTAACCACACAAGGATCAGGCATCACACACCTCTTACTTTGACTTATATAAATAAATCTTCATGTTATATGATGGTGACACAGTATCACTATTGCAAGCAGGGTATTTGTCACTATGATAGAAACAGAACTATCTTGCTTTTTTAGTCTACCCTTTGTTTTGCAGGAGCGTCATCATGAACGAAACCGTGCATCAAATCAGACTCCCCGCTGTTGCCGGTATGTTTTACCCGGCAGACAGAAAAACCTTAAACCATGATATTCAGCATTACCTTAAGCTGGCTCAGGCTTCACACCCCGCTTTAGATATCAAACCTAAAGCCATTATTGTGCCACATGCCGGTTATATATTTTCTGCCGCTATTGCCGCCTCCGCCTACCAGTACCTTATCCCGCATAAGCACAAAATTAACCGCGTTGTATTGCTCGGCCCGTGTCATAGAACCTTTTTCAAAGGCCTTGCCTTACCGGCATCCGACGCCTTCAATACGCCACTGGGCAATATCCCGGTTGATCAGGCAGCTGGCCAGCTATTATCCGGCCTTGATCAGGTCATTATCTCTGAGCAGGCACACACAGACGAACACAGCCTTGAGGTACAGCTGCCGTTTTTACAGTCCATATTAGATCATTTTTCTCTTATTCCGCTGGTAGTCGGAGATGCCAGCCAGCAGGAAGTTGCCGAAGTGCTTGAGCGCTTATGGGGCGACGAACAGACGCTGATTGTTCTCAGCACCGACCTCAGTCACTATCACGATTATCATCACGCCAAGCAATTAGACCGTTCGACCAGCGATGCCATTGCTAATTTAAAACCTGAACTTATCGGTTATGAAGATGCTTGCGGCCGCAATGGATTGAAAGGCGTATTATCAATTGCCAGGCAAAAGCAGCTGTCTGTCGACATACTCGACATCAGAAACTCCGGTGACACTGCAGGCGACAAAAACCGCGTTGTGGGCTATGGTGCTTATGCCATCCATTAAGCTGTCGCCGGAGGATCAGGCAACGGCACTGAGGATAGCCAGAGCATCAGTTCAGCACGGGCTATCATATGGTGCTGCGCTCAAGCTAGCTACCGGTGACTACTCTCTGCCGCTGCAACAAACACTCGCCAGTTTTGTCACCTTAGACAAAAACTCACAGCTTCGCGGCTGCATAGGTGCACTCGAAGCCTACCAGCCACTGATCAATGACATCGCAGAACATGCTTATGCTGCCGCCTTTCAGGACCCGAGGTTTGCCCCGCTGGCACAATCCGAATTTGAAAACATAACTATCGCGATTTCAGTACTCAGCAAACCCGTACCGATGACTTTTTCAAGTGAAGACGATTTACTAAATCAGATTCGCGCAGGCAGCGATGGCCTGATTCTGCAACACGGACACAACCGTAGCACATTTTTACCTAGCGTATGGCAGCAGCTACCCGCTAAAAAAGCGTTTTTAAATCAGCTGAAAATAAAAGCGGGTTTACCGGCTGAGTGGTGGGATAACACGGTGCAAATCAGTCGCTATAACACTTTTTTATTTGCCGAGAATACAACATAAGTTGATTACAGCAACACCAGCTTCTGTGTTATCTGCTATTGCCCTGCTCACTCCTAAAACTAACACATTAATTAACACATAAAATAACAGAACCGTTCTATTCCTTCATGGGATGACACTGCCTATTCAGCTGAGTGATTTGAACTATACAGACCGATCACACTCAAACAGCAACAGCATTTAAAAAGATGCTTTTTGTGATCGAATTGTGATGTTTTCATTCTATAGTGGCCGGATGCTTATGAAAAACGTACTCATTGTTGAAGATAATAAGGACATTGCCAGACTGATACAGATGCACCTGACTGACGCGGGTTGTCGTTCCGTGATTTCAGAAGACGGACTTGCTGGCGTTGCGCAAACAGAGAAAACGCAGTTTGATCTGATTATTCTTGACCTTATGCTACCTAAACTTGACGGCCTTGATGTCTGCCGCTGCATACGCAAACAGTCACGTTATACCCCTATTCTGATGCTGACCTCCAAGTCATCAGAAATAGACCGCGTTATTGGTCTTGAAGTCGGTGCAGATGATTATGTTACCAAACCATTCAGCATTCGCGAGTTACTGGCCAGAGTAAAGTCACAGTTTCGCCGGGCAGAAGCCACCAGCCATCCTGAATCAACCAGCCACGAGCTCAGCTATGGTGAGCTGAGCATCAATCCCGAAAACCGCAGGGTAACACTGTCTGAAAGAAACATTGATTTAACAGCAAAAGAGTTCGACTTATTATATAAATTTGCGCAAAACCCTGGTCATGTTTATACACGCGCACAACTGCTTGATAGTGTCTGGGGTTATGGCCACGAAGGCTATGAACACACCGTTAACTCTCATATAAACAGGCTGCGCAGTAAAATAGAACAAACACCGGCCCAGCCCGATTACATAAAAACGGTGTGGGGCGTCGGCTATAAATTTAACGACAATTATTAGGCCAGACTGATCAGCTAATGAATCAAATACTCAATAAATTATCCAACAAACTCATCATCACCTTACTGGGTTTGCTGCTTGCACTGTCAACCATTTTCATCAGCTTTACGATTAAATCTCTCCCCGCTTTAATACAGGAAGTAAATCAGCAATTAAATATTGACCTTGCTAATAATATCGTCAATGAAAAAAAGTTACTGATTAACAATCATATCAACAAGGAAGCGCTTCAATCTGTATTCATGGGACTGATGCTAGTAAATCCCATGATTGAAGTTTATCTGCTCGATCCACACGGAAAAATTCTGGCTTACTCTGCTCCCGAGAATACCGTACTCAGACAACAAATCAATTTGACGCCGGTTATAAAGTTAATGAGTGGTAAAGCCACGCTGCCGGTTACAGGCAATGACCCAAGGCACCTGGATAAAGACAAGGCTTTCTCTGTAGCAGCCATCACCCAGAACAACTCCCTGCAGGGTTATCTTTATATCATCCTCAGCAGCCAGGCCTACGACTCGGTTTTTCAGCTGCTTGAAAGCAGTTACATTTTCAGACTGCTGTTATTATCAACCCTGATCAGTCTTTTTTTCACCTCTGTTGCCGGCATTATTATACTTAAACACATTATAAAAAGACTGCACTTACTGAATCACGCCATCGAATCTTTCAAACAGCATAACTTCAAAAAACTACAGCAGCTGCCGGCTCGCTTTGACGGTTCGCCGGGTGATGAAATTGATCAGCTTGGCAGCTCATTTCGTGAAATGTCTGAACGCATTAGTCAGCAGGTGAAATTACTGGAACATAACGATGCTTCCAGACGCGAACTGATCGCCAATGTATCGCATGATTTGCGTACACCGCTCGCCTCCATGCAAGGCTACCTTGAAACCCTACTTTTAAAGCACAATACACTCAGTACAGATGAAAACAAAAGTTATTTAAATACAGCCTTACAACACAGCAATCATTTAAAAAAATTAATATCCGAGTTATTCGAACTTTCAACACTGGAAAACAACACAGCCGAACTCCACTTTGAGCCCTTCTCAATGAGCGAGCTGGTACAGGATGTGACACAACAGTTCAATTTAAAAGCCCGCCAGAAACAAATTGAGATTACTGCGTGTATTCCCGAGCAGGCTGCTTTTGTATCCGCAGATATCAGCCTTATTCAGCGTCTGCTGGAAAACCTGATTGAGAATGCCATTAAATACACGCCAGCAGGCGGAAAAATTGATATCAGTTTAATTAATAATAATGACCAGGTAACCACCAGCATTTCAGACAGTGGTGATGGCATTTCAGAAGCAGATCTGCCTTTTATTTTCGACCGCTTTTACCGCGCTGACAAACAAAGACAGACCGAGGGCACGGGACTTGGACTGGCGATAGTAAAAAGAATTATTCAGTTACATAACAGTAAAATTGATATCCACTCTGCTCCAAAACATGGAACAACATTATCTTTTCATTTACCGTTTGCCCGAGCGGCTTAATAATGTGATAAAAAAGTTAGCTATTTGTGACTCTCCGGTGAATTAATTTAAGCACACTGAGCATTCCAACAACATAAGGAATTGTCATGAAAAAAATAATCACCGTTTTATTAAGTCTGTTATTTACTGTGAACGCAAAAGCCACTGACATCAGTCAGTATCAGGTCAGTATTACTAATGCCACCACGCATCACGTTTTTACACCTGCCTTAATTGTAACCCACCGCAGTAGTACCTCCTTATTCACAACCGGCCAGCCTGCCAGTGACGGACTCATTTTACAGGCCGAAACCGGTGACCCGTCGTTATTACTAGCCGAGACTCAGGCACGACACGGGACTTATGATACTTTGATTGGTTCTTTTATTGCCTATGGCCAGCAGGCAAGTTATATCATAAGCGCAGCTAAAAAATCTCACCTTAGCTTAACGGCTATGCTGGCAACCAGTAACGATGCTTTTGTAGCACTTAATAATGTTGCGCTTCCTGACAAATCAGTCACTTACTATGCGCATGTTTATGATGCCGGTTCTGAAACTAACAACGAAGACTGCGCTTTTATTCCGGGGCCACCCTGTGCAGAAGCATCGGGCAATGCGCGCAGCACAGATAACGAAGGATTCATTAGCCTTCATAACGGTATCCATGGCATCGCTAGTTTAAACGCACATGAACTTGACTGGCGTGGTCCGGTAGCGATTGTTACTATCAAAAGATTAAAGCACTGAGCTGATTTTTGTACTGGTCAGGGTCTATGATTAAGCCTGCTCATTTGCGGTTTTTTCTCAGCTCCTGACTCTTTGTCAGGAATTTTTAAGCCGAACAACCTCGATATATTATTCGCTTGTAACTGCTGCCTAGCTTGATTTGAAAACCGCAATACAGCTGCGACAAGCCGTTAAAAATAGCTTACCGATAGATTCTTACTTGTGAAAAGAATAGTAATCAAAAAACCTGTGCCGGCTATTAACGCCACAGGTTTTTATAGCAAGAGAATTTACTGACGCTTACGGGCCACCGGGTGCGGCTCCAGCAATAAACTTTTACCCGTCATAGCTGCCGGTTGCTGCAAACCCATTATTTCTAATACCGTCGGGGCGATATTGCTAAGACCTGCGCCGGTGCGTAAATGCCAGCTGATCTCATCCATAATCACACAGGGCACAGGATAAAGCGTATGTTGTGTGTGCGGTTCCCAGGTAACCGGGTCAACCATTTCATCACAGTTACCATGGTCTGCTGTCAGAATAACGGAGAAATTTTCCTCATTCGCAACATCCAGTACACGACCGACTTCTTTGTCGAGTGCTTCAACGGCTTTGATCACCGCTTCACGTTTAGCCGTATGTCCGACCATGTCTCCGTTAGGGAAATTAACCACAATAAAGCCATACTCTTTCGACCGTATTGCATTAATCACTTCATCAGCGACTTGTGGTGCACTCATTTCCGGCTGCAAATCATAAGTCGATACATCGGGTGATGGCACCATCACCCGGTCTTCACCCGCAAAGGCTTCTTCTCGTCCGCCGTTAAAGAAGAACGTGACATGTGCATACTTTTCGGTTTCGGAGCAGTGAAACTGTTTGATACCAGCCTGACTGATAATCTGTGACAAGGTCACCATCGGTCGTTCGGGTGCAAAACCAATTGGCAGTAACAACTGCGGATCATATTCGGTTAAACAGGTAACAGCAGCCGACTCAAAACCACCGCGATCAAAGTGAGAGAAGCCGGCTTGCGTTAACGCCTCTGTTATCTGTCTGGGGCGGTCATTACGGAAGTTAAAGAAAATCACGTTGTCATCTTCCTGAATCAAATCTCCGCCATCAATCCATGTGGGCTGTATAAATTCATCGCCTTCGCCATCTTCATAAGCCGCATCAACCGCCTCTTCTGCTGAAGCCGCCTTAAGACCTGCGCCATTGACTAATAAGTCCCAGGCAACTTTAATTCTGTCCCAGCGATTATCACGGTCCATTGCATAATATCTGCCGCACACTGTGGCAATACAGCCACCGGCATCTTCCAGTGCGTCTGAAATTTCTTCTATATACTGATGTGCAGCGCGCGGCGCTGTGTCACGGCCATCGGCAATCATATGCACAACGGGTTTGATTTCACTGCGCTTACACATTTCGATCAGCGCCAGCAAGTGACTGGTATGACTGTGCACGCCGCCGTTAGAAACCAGGCCCAGTAAGTGCATCGGCCGCTTGGCTTTCTTAGCACCTTCAATGGCAGAACACAGTGCGGAGTTTTTATAAAACTCACCACTTTCGATGGCGTCATCAATTCGTACCAGGTCCTGGCGATTGATTGAGCCACAACCTAATGTCAAATGACCTACTTCGGAGTTACCCATTTGCCCTTCAGGCAAACCAACGGCTTTGCCACAGGCATCGAGTACGGTATGAGGATAAAGAGAAAAGTATTCATCTAGTCTCGGGGTATCGGCCTCTGCCACTGCGTTGTTAATTTTGCTTGGATTGACACCAAAGCCATCCAGAATAATCAGAATTGTATTGCGGCGCGGAGCACTTCGTTGCATTTGATAAGCTTCCCAGTTCAATTAACAGCAAATTTAAGGCGTCCAAATTTTACCGCTTATCTACATCAGAATCCATTAATACTCAAGAAAAAGCGACTTCTGCTACAAAATCAGCTCTTTTTGTCCAGTTCTGGTCATGATCAGTCCACTTCTGGCAAATCATCCATTGAGCTAGGGAACTCCATTTCATCGGAATCAGTCCCTTTATCTATTTCTTTGTCGCCACCAAAGTTAATTCGCCATTCCAGATTACTGCGAGAATCCGCATTATTAAGTGCTGATTTAAGATCAATTTTACCGCTTTTGAATAACTCGTAAAGCGACTGATCAAAGGTCTGCATTCCTTCAGAGGAGCCTTTTTCCATCATTTCTTTAATTTCATTAAACTCGCCTTTGCGGATGAGCTCTGAAATATAAGGCGTATTAATTAGAATTTCGATGGCCGCAACCCGCTTTCCATCACGTGACTGAATCAGTCGCTGGGAGATAATCGCTCTCAGGTTTAACGACATATCCATTAACACCTGGTTTGATGAGTCTTGCGAAAAGAAGCTCAATACCCGGTCCAGTGTCTGGTTGGCATTAACAGCATGCAGGGTCGTCAGACACAAGTGCCCGGTATCAGCATAACTGAGCGCCGCTTTCATGGTTTCTTCATCCCGCGCCTCACCAATCATAATAACATCGGGGGCTTCACGCATGGCTTCACGCAGAGCGTTTTCATAGGACCTTGTATCCAGACCCACTTCTCGCTGACCGACAATCGAACGCGAATGATTAAAGGCAAACTCAATCGGATCTTCAATAGTCAGAATGTGTCCACTCACCGTTTCATTGCGGTAATTTATCATTGATGCCAGTGTTGTCGACTTACCCGAGCCAGTAGAACCAACCACAAGAATCAGGCCTTTTTTCAGCAAAATCAGTTCTTTCAGCTTATCTGGCAGACTCAGTTCCCGCATCGACGGAATTTTTGCTTTGATATAGCGAATGACCATCGACACTTCGCCACGCTGCAGGTAAATATTGATACGAAAGCGTCCAATATCTTTCAGGCTCATACCCAGATTCATTTCCAGCTCATGATTAAATTCTGTTTTCTGATCTTCCGTCATGATGCTGTAAGCGATCTGTTTTGTAACCCCTGCCTCAAGCGGTGATTTACCAACGGCCTTTGTTTCTCCTTCTATTTTCATGCTCACGGGAGCACCGGTAGTAAAGAACAGATCTGACGCGCCTTTATCCGCCATCAGTTTCAAATAAGGGGTAATATTCATAAAATGTGCTCAGTACCGCTCAGTACTTCTATATCAGTCTATTATTATCATCATCGGGGTCTTGTGCCATTGTTAAGCCACCGAGGTCATTAACCATACCTTTCTTTTTCGACTCCGCACTTTCCAGCTTAATTCGCAGCCTCAAATCATTCACAGAATCTGCATTTCGTAATGCATCCTCATAGCTGATAAGTTTATCCTCAAACAATTTAAACAACGCCTGATCAAATGTCTGCATGCCATACTCATTAGACTTACTGATTAATTCTTTCATGCTGTGAATATTACCCTTGAAAATAAGGTCAGCCATTAACGGTGTATTCAGCATGACTTCAACCGCCGGCACACGGCCTTTACCGTCAATACGGGCAATCAGCCGTTGTGACACCATGCCTCTTAAGTTCAGCGACAGGTCCATGAGCAGCTGCTGTCTTCTCTCTTCCGGGAAAAAGTTAACAATACGATCGATGGCCTGATTGGTATTATTTGAGTGCAGGGTTGAAAGACACAAATGCCCGGTTTCGGCAAACTGGATGGCATACTCCATTGTGTCACGGTCACGAATCTCACCAATCAGAATAACATCGGGAGCCTGCCGCAGGGTATTCTTCAGTGCCACTTCATAACTGGCTGTATCCACACCGACTTCACGCTGGGTGACAATACAGTTTTCATGCTGATGCACAAATTCGATAGGGTCTTCGATGGTAATAATATGGCCATAGCTTTTTTTGTTTCGGTAACCAATCATTGATGCAAGAGAAGTGGATTTACCGGAACCGGTCGAACCGACAAAAATAACAAGACCGCGCTTGGTCATGGCGATATCTTTCAGAATATCCGGTAATAACAGCTCTTTAAAGTCTGGAATGGTGGACTGGATGACGCGGATAACCAGCCCGGTAGAACCGCGCTGGGTGAAAGCATTGACACGAAAGCGTGATATACCCGGCAGACTGATGGCAAAATTAACTTCCTGACTGGCATCAAACTCAGACAGTTGCCGGTCATTCATAATTGAACGTACCAGCACCTGTGTATGAGCCGGGCTCATTGCCTGATTGGATAGCGGTGTCATTTTGCCGTCAATTTTCATCGATGGCGGTGCACCTACCGTAATAAATAAATCCGAACCTCCCTTTTGCACCAGCTTATGCAGCAACTCATGCATGTATCGTATCGCCTTATCACGATCCATCAAATCATCCTCTGTTTGTTTTCATTATTTTTTTAATAACGTGCCTACATATTCTCTTTAATAACCGCTTTTTTCATTGCTTCATCTTTACTGATCACACCGGCAGCGAGCAAATCCTGTAAGTTTTTATCCAGCGTCTGCATACCGACCGTGCCGCCTGTCTGTATTGCAGAGTACATTTGAGCAATCTTATTTTCACGTATCAGGTTACGTATCGCCGGCGTACCGATCATAATCTCATGCGCCGCCACCCGGCCGCCGCCAATTCGTTTCAATAGTGTTTGCGAGATTACCGCACGTAATGACTCTGACATCATCGCCCGCACCATGTCTTTTTCTGCTGCCGGGAACACGTCCACAATACGGTCAACGGTTTTTGCCGCGGAGCTGGTATGTAAGGTTCCAAATACTAAGTGCCCGGTTTCTGCCGCTGACAATGCCAGACGAATGGTTTCCAGATCACGCATCTCACCAACTAATATAACATCGGGATCTTCACGCAATGCAGAACGCAATGCTTCACTAAAGCCCAGTGTATCACGATGCACTTCACGCTGATTGATCAGGCATTTTTTTGATTCGTGCACAAATTCGATCGGGTCTTCGATAGTCAGAATATGGCCATAATGATTTTCATTGACGTAATTCACCATGGCCGCAAGCGTGGTTGATTTACCCGAACCGGTAGGTCCGGTTACCAGACAGATGCCACGCGGCGTATTCGCGATGTCTTCAAAAATTTTGGGGCAATTGAGTTCTTCAAGGCTCATGATTTTAGAAGGGATGGTACGAAATACAGCACCTGAGCCACGGTTATGGTTGAAAGCATTCACACGAAAGCGAGCCAGGCCGGGAATTTCAAATGAGAAATCGCACTCGAAAAACTCTTCAAATGATTTGCGTTGTTTATCATTCATAATGTCATAGACCATGCCATGAACAGCCTCATGATCCATGGCAGGAACATTCACTCGCCGCACATCGCCATCGACACGAATCATGGGTGGCAAACCGGCGGATAAATGTAAATCTGAAGCGCCATTTTTAACGCTAAAGGCCAGTAGTTGTGCAATATCCATTCAATTCCCCTAATACTTGGTTTTATAATGCTCGGTTAATCTAGAAAGATCAGTTGAAATGATTTACGAGGTGGTTGCCATACTCAAGCTAATCTCCAGAATTTACAGACAACATCTACTAATTTGTGAAAAACAATACGCTAAGTCACAATTTACTAGAGCTGCCATGTCTTCTTATAGTTAAAATAATGCCTTACATCTACCTATCAGGACAAGCTTAAATATGATTTTGCCGTCTAAACACTTAAAAAAGGTACTTCAACGGATACAACAGGCTACTAAACAAGCAAACCGTGAGACCGAAGACATCCGCCTTATCGCTGTCAGCAAAACCAAGCCCGCGGCCGATGTTGAACAGGTGTATCTGGCAGGACAGCGTGAATTTGGCGAGAATTATTTGCAGGAAGCCCTCGATAAAATTGCAGCCTTACACCATTTAACAGATATCAAGTGGCATTTTATCGGTGCTATCCAGTCAAACAAAACCCGCCCCATTGCAGAGCATTTTGACTGGGTACACAGTGTCGACCGCTTAAAAATTGCGCGACGACTCGCCGAGCAAAGACCGCCTGAACTCCCACCCCTTAATATCTGCCTGCAGGTTAATCTCAGCAATGAAGACAGCAAGTCCGGGGTTTCTATCACCGAAGTACCGGCACTGGCTAAACAAGTTAGCCAGCTTAAGCATTTGAGCTTGCGCGGTTTGATGGCCATTCCATTAAAAACAGATGACCCGGCGCAGCAGCACTTTTATTTTCACCAGCTCAAACACTGCCTCGACGAACTGAACTCACAGGGCATGCAGTTGGATACCTTATCAATGGGCATGAGCAACGACATGGAAGTGGCCATTGCTGAAGGTGCGACCATGATTCGTATTGGTACTGCAATTTTTGGCGAGCGCTCTGCAAAATAAGTTAATATAGTGAAATATTTCAACCTGCTACCTGACAGAAACCCACTATGAGTACAAAAATTACTTTTATCGGCGGCGGCAATATGGCCACCAGTTTGATCGCTGGCCTGATCTGCAATGATTACATAGCCAGTGATATTACTGTTGCTGAACCCGATCAGAAAAAGTGTGACAAGCTGCACCAGCTTTATGCGGTAAATGCATTCACTGACAATCAACAAGCCATTGCGGATGCCGAGATTATTGTGCTGGCGGTTAAACCACAAGTTATGCAACCTGTCTGCAAAGCACTGGCAAGCACTGTACAAAAGACCCGACCGCTGGTTATCTCGATAGCCGCCGGACTATTGAGTAAAGACATCAGTCGCTGGCTTGGTGACAATATCAGCATGGTTCGCTGCATGCCCAACACACCGTCATTACTCAATGCCGGTGCAACCGGGTTATTTGCAAACGAGAATGTCAGCGCGTCACAAAAACAACAGGCCGAGCAAATTTTATCCACTGCCGGTATAACCGTCTGGGTGGAGCAGGAAACCTTACTTGATGCGGTCACCGCTGTCTCTGGCTCTGGCCCGGCTTATTACTTCCTGTTTATGGAGGCCATGCAAAACGCCGCTGAAAAACTCGGCCTGAATCAGCAACAGGCAAAACAACTCACCTTGCAAACCGCTCTGGGCGCAGCTCGCATGGCCATTGAATCTGACGATGATGTCGCTATATTAAGAAACAGAGTCACTTCTAAAGGCGGCACAACGGAACAGGCCATCAAAACATTTGAAGAACGTCAGCTGCAGGATATCGTCATGCAGGCAATGCAGGCAGCGAACGACAAAGCCATTGATCTGGCTGCAATTCTGGGAAAAGATGAATGAACGGCAACTATATGAGTAACCCTCTGATTTTTATAATTTCGACCTTATTTCACTTGTATGCATTTGCACTGGCATTGCGTTTTATCTTGCAGTGGGTCAGAGCGGACTTTTATAACCCGCTGTCACAATTCGTGGTTAAAGTCACAACGCCCGTGGTCAGGCCCGCCAGAAACCTTATCCCCGGCTACAAGGGACTCGATCTGGCAACCTTAATCGTTTGTTATCTGATACTGGCTTTATCACAGGCCATTGTACAAAGTATCGGTGGCTACCCGCTGACAGTCGCCAGTGTCGTCATTATGGCGATTACAGATACGGTGTCGCTGTTTATTGACGTGTTCTTTTACGCCATCCTGATTCAGGCATTAATCAGCTGGGTTAATCCTCACGGAGGCAACCCGATAAGTTACGTCCTAGCCAGCGTTACCGCACCGGTATTACGTCCGGTACAAAAATTTATTCCGCCCATAGGTGGCATGGACATTTCACCTGTTTTTGCCATGATCGGACTGAAAGTCATTGAGATGCTGATCAACCCGATTTTTTATGCCCTCTTAAAATAGAGCATCGCATGAGCTTCTATCACTGGCAGCAGGATGATTTGATCTTATACGTGAAAACCCAGCCCGGTGCATCAAAGGACGGGTTCGGTGAAATCATCTGTAATGAAAATCAGGCTGATCAGATTAAAATACGCATCACCGCTTTACCGCTGGATGGAAAAGCCAATAAACATTTGATCGGCTACCTGGGTAAGCTGTTTAAAGTGGCTAAATCACAAGTCACTTTATTAAACGGGGAAACCAGCCGTAACAAAAAGCTGCAGATTCATGCTCCCGCACAGCTGCCAGATGCTATAAAAGCTGAAAAATATTAGCCGGACTGATAAACTTTGCTACTGATTTTTATAAAAACACACAGATGCCTAAGACCATAGCTGAAAACTCCATTGGAATTGTTATCCCGGAACTTCATCACTTTGATGAACCGCTCTTACTCGACTGCGGCAAAACTCTGGACGAGTATGACCTGGTCGTTGAAACCTATGGCACACTCAATGCCGACAAAAGCAATGCCATTCTGATTTGTCATGCTTTATCGGGTGACCATCATGCGGCCGGCTACCACTCGATGGATGATAAAAAGTCAGGCTGGTGGGAAAGTGCAATCGGCCCCGGCAAGCCCATCGACACCAATAAATTTTTTGTGGTCTCATCCAACAATCTGGGCGGCTGCAAGGGTTCAACCGGCCCTACCACCAAAATCCCCGGCACCGATACCTATTATGGCCCGGACTTCCCCATCGTCACGGTTAAAGACTGGGTACGCAGCCAGCAGCGATTAATGATCAAACTGGACATTCCGAAATGGTCATCTGTCATAGGTGGCAGCCTTGGTGGCATGCAGGTACTGCAATGGTCAATTGATTTTCCGGATTTAATCGATCACGCCATCGTCATTGCAGCCGCACCCAAACTCTCGGCGCAAAATATCGCCTTTAATGAAGTTGCCCGTCAGGCCATTATGAGCGACCCGGAATTTCATGAAGGTCATTACCTGGCAAACAACAGCAAGCCCACTGGCGGTGTCATGCTGGCCCGTATGCTCGGTCACATCACCTATTTATCTGATGATGCAATGCGCGAAAAATTTGGCCGGGAATTACGTGAAGGCAAACTCAACTTTGGCTTTGACGTTGATTTTCAGGTCGAGTCTTATCTGCGCTATCAGGGCAAATCATTTGTCGACCGCTTTGATGCCAACACTTATCTGCTGATGACCAAGGCGCTGGATTATTTTGACCCGGCCAGTGATTACGACCACAACCTGGTCAATGCACTGCAACTGGCTAAAGCAAAATTTCTGGTAATATCGTTCACCAGTGACTGGCGCTTTGCACCCGAACGATCGCGCGAAATATGCCGTGCCCTGGTCGCCGCCAATCGCGATGTCAGTTATGTTGAAATAACAGCACATCAGGGGCACGATGCCTTCTTAATTCCCATCCCGGAATACATGGCCGCTTTTGCAGCTTATATGAATAAAATTACTGATGGCTTTAGCGAGAGCAAATCATCATGAACTTACGCGCAGATCTGGCACTCATCAGCGACTGGATAAAACCCGGCGCACGCATACTCGATTTAGGTTGTGGTGACGGCACACTATTAAAGCACCTGCGAGACACCATGAATGTCAGCGGTTACGGCATTGAGATCGAGCAGTCAAATATCGTCAAATGCATTGAGTCCGGCATCAATGTCATTCACAACGACCTGGACGAAGGTATCAATAACTTTTTTGATGCCGACTCTTTCGATTATGTGGTTATGACACAGGCCCTGCAGGCGATACGTCACCCGGAACAATTACTGGATGAAGTACTGCGTGTAAGCAGCGATGCCATTATCACTTTCCCTAACATGGGATACTGGACCAACCGGGTGCAGTTAGCCCTTGGCGGCCATATGCCGGTAACCAAAAGCCTGCCAAACTACTGGTATAACACTCCGAACATTCATCTTTGCACTTTGTATGATTTTGAGAACCTGTGCAAACAGCTTGATATTCGCATCATAAAACGACACGTTGTTGACAGCCAGCACAAACATAACTGGCTAGCAAAACTGTTTCCAAATTTATTTGGTGAAATCGCTATTTATCATATTACTAAAAAATAAGTGGGCAGTGTGCAAAAACCTTAGCTCAAAATAATTAATTATCAATGACTATTGTTTAGCTTTTTCACTTCACTGAAAACCGAACACTGCCCGCCGCAAACTTTTTGAAAAACTCAATTTTCCCCATCATGCTCTATAATATCCATCGATTTATTATAAACAGAGGTTTTTACTTCCATCAAGCCAAGAATAGTATGAAATAAATTATCATGTGAGAACTTCTCAGCGCTCTTCTGTTTCAATTTTTCATAATTGATTTCATCACGATCAAAACTATCACTAAACCACATTATCATTGGTACGTGTCTTTGTTCATCAGGTGCAAAGAGGTTTGGTAATCCATGCAGATAAAGCCCATTCTCCCCTAACGATTCGCCGTGATCACTAATGTAAAGCATACTGGCCTCGAACTTCGCATTATTTTTCTTTAGCAATGCAATTGTCTTAGACAGGAAATAATCTGTATACAAAATAGCATTATCATAGGCGTTGTTAATTTCTTCAGCCGAACAGCTTTCAAGCTGATTAGTTTTACAAGCCGGCACAAACTTTTCAAATGCTGCAGGGTAGCGCTTAAAGTAAGCCGGCCCGTGGTTACCCATTTGGTGAAGCACAATGAATATATCACCCTTAGGATGCGAATCTATATAAGACTGCAGATTCGACAGCATACCCTCGTCCCTGCATTCAACATCACAGACAGGATTTGTATCGGATGATTTATAACTTTCATGCGGCACTCTGTCAGCTACACCTTTCGAGGAAGAGTTGTTATCCAGCCAAAGAACATTCACCCCCACACGACTCAGTATATCTAAAGCGTTTTCTGTCGTTCTCGACTTTTCTCTACTGTGCTCATCTACGCCATGAAGAGAAAACATACAGGGCACAGAAGTTGCCGTTGAAGTACCACAGGCCCATACATTTTTAAAACTGACTAAACTTTCTTTTTTAAGCAAAGGGTTGGTTGATTTCGCATAGCCATTCAATTCAAAACGATCAGCTCTTGCTGTTTCACCCAGCACTAAAACAATTAATTCTCTGTGAACATCAGATGCCGGAATAAGTGCATCCACCCCGATCTTGTTGAATGATTCAGACCCTGGTTTAAAGAAACTCTTAATAAAACGAGCAGAAGAATAAACATAGTAGGTCGGGTTCGCATAATACCTCAGTACCTTATGCTCACGAAAAAATGACGCATAAAAACCATTCTGTATAGCAATCAGAACGACGATTATGATGACAGTCGCACCAATCAGCTTTAACCGGGCTATCGCTTCCCGCCTGAAACTATCAACATTGATTTTAACTTTATAGATATAAATCGAAGGCAGTATACCCAGCAATAGAATATATAAAATCAGCTTAATACTCAAAAGATCCAGACTTTCAGCCATATCCGTTTTCATGATGTTATCTAACATTGTATCGTCAATTACAATATTGTAAGTATCCATGAAATAACTGAAGCTTGCCGACATCATCAGAATCAGAATTAATACAGGCTTTATCGTATACTTAAAGCACACCACAGAAAACATCAGGGCAGTAAAACAGAAGAACACCACAAAAAGTGATATAAGGAATAAAGCGTTTGCCGTGGTGACAGGATAACTGTCTAAAACATTCGTTATGAACCTGAAATTTCCAAATATCATGAGAAAGGTTGTTACGAAAATAATTAACCGGTTGCTACTTACTACATTAAAACTCATTACACTTTATCTCATAACATATACTAGAGGTCTGACGGGAATCAGATAGCAGATTATACTCCTTGCCTGATCACTTTAACGGCCATTACCATCAAATAAACCGAAAATAATATAATTGTAGCACCACTGATTTTTTTAACTATTTTATTCTGAAAATATTTCAGTAAACTGCCTGCAAATAAACCCATCAATAACAGATTAGGCAAAGTACCCAGACCAAAGCTGGCCATCATCAAGGCCCCTTCATAAAAACTGCCTGCTGACATCGTCCAGATCAGCACGCTATATACCAGCCCGCATGGTAACCACCCCCATATCAAACCCAGTACAAACGCCTGCCCGCTGTTTCTTACAGGCATTAACTGTCGTCCCAGCGGTTCGATTTGTTTCCATACCACGGAGCCTAAACGCTCTACATTATTTAAGCCAAACCACCACCCCCCTAAGTACAGGCCAAGTGCCAGCATAAACAAGGCGGCAAATAATTGCAGTATGCCCTGAGCAAAATGAATCTCCAGCCAGTTGGTTGCAAACCAGCCAAAGCTGCCCATTAATCCACCGGCTATCGCATAGCTCAGAATACGCGCAAGGTTATATGACAGCAATGTTGACAACTTTTGCAGCTGATTATCAGACGGCTGACTTAAACTTAATGCACCGATAATTCCACCACACATACCGGCACAATGGACAACTCCCAAAAAACCCACTAAAAAAGCCGAAAAATAGCTAAATTGTTCCTGCATATGCTTGCAATCACCTTAAAAAAGTTTGAGAATTTACCTCACTAGATTACCGACATTTATCCAATCCAGCAAACATCACTCAGGAGACAGTTCATGGCTGTTAAAAAGAAAGCGGCACCAAAAAAGAAAGCTACTAAAAAAGCTGCACCAGCACCTGCAAAGAAGTTACCTGCCATCAAAGACCGATATTCTAAAACAGCCATTCTTAACGAAATCGCTGAAAACACCGAATTAACTCGTAAGCAAGTTGCCGCTGTACTGGATGAGTTATCTGACCTTACAGAACGTCATATCAAAAAACGCGCTTGCGGTGAATTTGTTATTCCGGGTCTGTTAAAAGTCCTTACCGTTCGCAAGCCAGCAACTAAAGCGCGTAAAAACGTTCCTAACCCATTCAAGCCTGGTGAAGTAATGGATGTTGCAGCTAAACCTGCACGCACTATTGTTAAAGTCAGACCACTGAAAAAATTAAAAGAAATGGCAGAGAAATAAACACCATTTTCTTCTAAATAAAAAAGCCCCTTTTGGGGCTTTTTTATTGTCTTGAATATATTCAAATTTATAGCGCTTTACACTAGCATTACCTGCGTTCTCTTCGACCACTAAGAGCATTCTATAAATCAAAGCCAAAGGCGCTGGTAGTTGACCGACAACACGCAACCATTCTTGCTCGTACAAACAAGAACACCTATAAAAATACGCCCTACACTATTTCTCATGTGAGCTTTCAGGCTGTCATTAAATATTTTTAATCATGTAGACTGGAATGAAGAATAAACTCCAACAGTTCTTAAAGCTAAAGATAAACATATAAATCAAAGGCGTCGGTAGTCGACCGACAGCGAGTCACTTTTCTGTCTACAGCAACAGAAAAGTAACCAAAAGAGTGCCGCCCCGTTAAACAAACCCTCATAAAAAGCATGAGGGTTCCCTCATCAGTCGAAATATTTACGGCTGCTGCGGAACTCGCGAGAAAAGCACTCGCTCAAACATCCTCGCAGAAAGCCCCGTAAATATTACTCCTTCCTCAGCTTGCTTAAATGGGGGGGGGTAAGTCAAATCCGGATAACCAAAAGCTAAAACAAAAATCTAGCAGTCTGTATCGGTTTAGACTTACTCTTCCCGTCTCACTGTTTGCCGTGCATTGTTTCTACAAAGGGATAATTTGCCATGGATGGCAAATTAAGTTTTCTTGAGCAGGGATGCGAATGAAAACGACCCGGGAGCGAAGCCATGTCTATTTATATATTTAAGGACGAAAATGGTTTGCGTTTACAATGCACAGGAACCCGCTAGGGCAAACAGTGTTAGGGCGGCTTTTTTGGTACTTTTTCAGCTGTAGGAAAAAGTGCCTCGCCCGCCGGTGCGAATACCGGCAATATTTATACGAAGCAAAAAAACTACACCTTGCCAAAAAAACATAATCATTGGAAGTGGAGACTCGCTGTTGGTCAATCACCGACGACCTTGACTTTAATCTTAAAAAACCACAATTAACAAACTATTCCGTTGGCGCAACATAGCCTTCAATCTCTGCGCCTTCTTCACCGGTAAACAAAAACTTTTCCATTTCATCTTTCAGAAACTGTTTGGCTTTGGGATCAATAGGGGATAAACGATTCTCATTCATCAGCATGGTCTGCCGCTCGATCCACATTTGCCAGGCTTCTTTAGATACCGACTCAAAAACCTTCTGCCCCGACTCACCCGGGTACGGTGCTTTTTCAAGACCTTCTGCTTCTTTACCTAACTTCACACACTGAACCATTCGGGTCATTTTCATTCTCCAGCTATTTAATTCTTAAATTAATCTTTCTATTATTGCACTAACAGGTGTGGCTAATCCCAGAGCATCCGGCTGGTCTTTGTGATACCACTGACGCTCATTGTGCTCCATTATTTTATCCGCTGTTGCGGCATACTCAACCAGCGTGGGGGTAATAAATAAATGATAGTGACTGAATGTGTGTTTCACAAGTTCACACTCTTTTATTACGATAACACTAATACCCAGTTGCTGCCGGCAATATTCCTCCACATCCTGTTCCATATCAAGTTCGGGAAGGCTCCACAAACCGCCCCATATCCCAGCTGGCGGCCGCTTTTCCAGTAACACTTGCTGATTATTATTTCTGATAATTAAGAATCGTTTCGATTTCTCTGGCATCCGCTTTTTCTTTTTCGGTGTTGGCAGTTCATGCACACAGTCATTTTTTAAGGCAACACAATCCTCTGCAACAGGGCATTCATGACAAGCCGGCTTTGCACGCTTACACACGGTCGCACCCAAATCCATTATGGCCTGGGTGTAATCAGCCACTCTTTGATCAGGTGTTAACGCCTCAGCCAGAGGCCATAGCTGCTTTAAAACAGTACTGCTACCGCTCCAGCCACTGATACACTGATGGCGAGTCAGTACGCGCTTAACATTGCCATCTAAAATAGCTTCCTGTTTGTTCCACACCTGCGCCATAATAGCGGCCGCAGTTGAGCGACCGATACCCGGCAATGCCTGCAAGCTTTCACGATCACCCGGTAAGTCTGTGAGCCCTTGCTCAATCAACTGCCGGGCTGTTTTATGCAGATTGCGACAACGCGCGTAATAACCCAGCCCTGACCAGTAATGCAGCACCTCATCTTCACTGGCCGCCGCCAGACTTTGTAGTGAATCAAAACGCTGCATAAAACGTTCAAAGTAAGCAATTACGGTAACCACCTGTGTTTGCTGTAACATGATTTCAGATACCCAGACACGGTAAGCACTGCGTGGTGACTGCCACGGCAGGTCTTTACGGCCATATTGGTCAAACCATCTCAGTAATCGGCTAGAAAATGCGCTATCAGACATCAGTAATCATTTTTATCATTAGTGGAAATGCGGTAGCATACACTAATCAATGGATAATATGACCTGCAAAGACACAGGTAAAACTATGAATGTTAGCAATCTCTTTTTTAAAATCTTCGATCTCTTTAAATTCCTCGGCCATCAACTCAGCCGCCCTTTCGCTCTGCTAAAAGGCACTGCAAATGGCCAGCAATTTAATTATAAACTGGGTTTTATTCCAGCGTTTGTTGTCGTATTGATGATCACCTTTGGCATTACAGGTTTTATCTGGGATAACGAGCCGGAAGCCTTCGACGTACACGCCAACGCACTGCAGCAGGCCAATGGCGATGGCAGTAAAATCGTTACCGGATACAGTACTTCCGCCGCACTGATTCGCATCATGCAGACCCTGCTCGATAAACCCGGCGGCTACCTCAGTAACGATCGCTTCCCACCCGGTGTGTTCATGGATAACGTGCCTAACTGGGAATTTGGCGCACTGGTACAGGTGCGGGACATGGCTCGCGCACTCAGAAACGACATCAGTCGCTCACAATCCCAGTCAACGGAAGACAAAGATTTAATCATCGCTGAACCTCAGTTTAATTACAGCAATGACTCCTGGTGGCTGCCGGCATCCGAGACCGAATACCGCACCGGACTTAAAGCCATGAAAAAATACATCTTCCGCTTATCTGACCCTGAAGGCGCGCAGTTTTATGCACGGGCAGACAATCTCAGCGACTGGTTAGCGTTAATTGAGAAACGCTTAGGCAGCTTATCTCAGCGTTTAAGTGCCAGCGTGGGTCAGGACCGGTTAAACACTGATCTGGCCGGTGACAGTGCAGCTCAGCAATCAACACCCGGTTTACATGAACTGCAACTTAAAACAGAGTGGGATGAAATCGACGATATTTTTTACGAAGCCCGCGGTGCTGCCTGGGCACTGAGCCATTTATTAAAAGCGGTAGAAGTTGATTTTTCTGAAATTTTAAAAAAGAAAAACGCACTGGTTAGCTTACGACAAATCATTCGTGAACTTGATGCCACTCAGGAAGAAGTCTGGAGCCCGATTATTTTAAACGGCAGCGGTTTTGGTTTCTTTGCCAATCATTCACTGGTGATGGCAAATTATATTTCCAGAGCCAATGCCGCTGTTATTGATTTACGAACTCTGTTGTCACAAGGCTAGTCACCTGAGCAGAAATAAATATGAATTTAACCTTTAGCTTTTTCAGTATTTCAAAAACTATCCTGTTAGCTGGCTGTCTTTTCTGCGTTCAGGCAATGGCTCAAAACAACGCGTTATCATTAAAAAAAATCGACCAGAATGTCTACGCAATTTTTGGACAGCTTGGTGACAGAAGCGCTGAGAATCTCGGCAATAATGCCAACTTTGGCTTTATTATTACCGCTGATGGCATTGTATTAATTGATAGCGGTGCAAGTTTTCAGGGCGCTCAGGCCATCCACTCGCTGATTAAAACCGTCAGCGAGCAGCCTGTTATTTACGTCATAAACACAGGCGGACAGGATCACCGCTGGCTGGGCAATGATTATTTCAGTCGCCTGGGCGCAAAAATCATTGCCAGTAAAGCGGCTACAAAGGACCACACCACAAGAGCAAACTCTCAAATTGAACGCCTGACATCGGCTATAGGTGAAGCCAATATAAAAGATACTAAGCCAAAGTTTGCCGATATTCAGTTTGACCGCTCTTACTCTCTGCAAGTGGCAGCTACACAAATTGAAATCATTCATGCTGGCAGTGCACACACACCAGGAGACAGCATCGTCTGGCTGCCGCAGTCCAAAACAGCCTTTAGTGGTGACATTGTTTATACACAGCGCCTGCTTGGTATTATCTCTGTTTCTAACAGCAAAAGCTGGGTAAACGCTTTTGAAGCACTAAAAAATCTAGAACCCGGTATTGTGATTCCGGGCCATGGAAAAACCACCGACCTGGCATCGGCAATTAAGGACACCTACCGCTACTTAACAACACTGCGCGAAAAAACCAGAGACTTTATGGATGCGGGTAACGGTATTGAAAGTATCTCTGCTATTTCGCAGGATGAGTTCAGTTACCTGAAAAATTACGACATACTCAAAGGCCGCAATGCACAAAAGGTTTTTGAGGAGCTTGAATGGGAATAAGCATCACCTTACATCCATTGCATCCTGTCATACAGCTGTCACAGACCTGACATATCATTAATGCATATTATTACTTGTTAGCAGATAAGTAATATTTCATGTATTTTTATAAGGGCAAACTTTATTGGTTTTGTTTTACCGGTAAGCTGCTCATATTTGGGGCAACATATATGTCAAAAACGAATCACTGCTTTAACCTCGTCAATGGTGTCAGCCATGACCTAAAGTCACCTCTGCATGCTATTCTCGGCTTCACCGAGCTGGTAAAAACTGAACTGCTGACATTAAATAAACTGCCTGAAAAATCGCTTAAGCATCTTGATATCGTCTCGAGCATTGGCCATGACATGCTCGATTTAATCAACAACATGCTCACAGCTGCACGTTTACAGTCAGGCCAGCAGAATATCGAGCCATTGTTTATCACACATGATGTTTGCCTCTCACTGATGAGCGACCTTGAAGAAACGTTTAAGGCCGAAATGATCAGCAGAAACATTGAATTTTCCATTTCATACGGCAAGCTTCCTGAGCTGATCTACTGGGATGTAAAAAGCCTGCGTTATTTTGTCATGAACAACCTCATTTCAAATGCGCTCAAGTTTGTCAATAAGGATGGAACGGTGCATGTACACATGGAGAGTGACGAAAATAATATGGTTTCTGTTTCAGTGGCAGACAATGGCCCGGGTATACCGCTGGCAGACAGAGAAAAGATATTTGAGCGATTCGCTCAGGCCAGCAACAATATGCAATCGAACAATGGTAGCGGCTTTGGTTTGTTTAATGCAAATGAAACGGTAAAAACACACAGAGGAAGAATCACTATCAGCGATGGCCTGAACAACAAAGGTGTCACATTCACGGTGACAATACCGGCCATACCTTTTGATAATGATATCGCCTTAAACGGTTAATTCAGCCGATGCAGCCCGCTAACAATACAGTAAAGTCGACAGCCGTGAGTTATTTGCTCGCCTGCCAGTCACCGGATTTACCACCCGATTTTTTGAGTAATCTCACAGCGCCCATTTCCATGCCACGATCAACCGCTTTGCACATATCGTAAATGGTCAGTAACGCAACCTGCACTGCTGTCAGTGCCTCCATTTCAACACCGGTTACACCGACGGTTTCCGTTGTGACTTCACAGTGCACACGGTCAACACCATTGCTTTCTAATTTCACATCAACATGCGTTAATGCGATCGGGTGACACAGCGGGATCAGATCAGGCGTCCTCTTTGATGCCATAATGGCTGCGATTCTGGCGATACCCAATACATCACCTTTTTTATGTTCGCCCTTATCAATCAAAGCCAGTGTTGCAGGCAGCATAGTGATAACACCTTCAGCGACGGCTATACGGCGCGTGCTGTTTTTTTCGCCGACATTCACCATATGTGCGTCGCCACTGGCATTGAAATGGGTTAAATCACTCATAATGGTTAAATCCTGATCGCTTAAAGCTAAAAATCTATTTTATCCTACTCATATCTCAAATCACACCACAAGCCGGTTCTATTGTTATAATATCAGTAACCCATTTTTCTAAAGACCAACTCAAATGAATATTACGGTTAAATTTTTCGCCAGCTTACGTGAGCAAACCGGTAAGTCTGATGCCAGCATTAGCTATGCTGAGCCAATCAGCGTATTAGATGCATGGAAACAGGCAAGCGGCATGCAATCCATGCCCGAGAACACATTGTGTGCGATTAATATGGAATACGTTAATCACAGCACATTACTCAGTGACGGGGACGAAGTGGCCTTCTTTCCGCCGGTAACAGGTGGTTAATATGATTGAACTGCGCACCACTGAATTTGACCCGTTAGATGAGCTTGCCATTTATCAAAAAAGATTAGCGGCCGGCAAATACGGCGCCTGCTGTAATTTTATCGGCAGTATGCGTGACTTTAATGAGGGAGATGAAGTGTCTAAAATGACGCTTGAACATTACCCCGGCATGACTGAAAAATTTCTGCAGACAATCTGTGATGAAGCAAATGAAAAATGGCCATTACTGGATTGTTTAATCATTCACCGCACTGGCGACATTAACCCCAATGACAGTATTGTTCTGACAGCAGCCTGGTCTGCACACCGGGATGCCTCGTTTGCGGCGTGTCGTTATCTGATTGAAGAATTAAAACACCGCGCGCCTTTCTGGAAAAAAGAAAATACCGGTCAGGGTGAGCGCTGGGTCAGTGAAAACACAAAAGCTGAAGACTAACAGGCACGTGTACTGCTACACAACGCCTGTTAGTGAGACCCATTATTTCATTAACACAAAGAATGACTCTCTGCCGCGCTGAATACTCAGTAGCAAGGGCTCTTCTTTGCTGCTGATTACCCCGGCTAACTCATCAAGATTGCGAACCTTACGCTTGTTCACCGATAAAATCAGGTCACCTTTTCTCAAACGACCATACCATGCCGCACTGCCAGGCTTTACATCATAGACAAAAAGATAGGTCTGTTTAGATCTGGCATCATCTTCAACCGTTCCGAGCAAAGCCCCTGACAGTCGCTTACTAAAGCGCTGACCGTCTACTTTCTGTTGTCGGCTTTCCTTAATCGTCGCGGTTAGTCGCTTTTTACTGCCATCGCGAACAACGGTTAATTCAACATCAACACCGACCCGGAGCATGCCAATAATATTTTTTAACTCCGATGCATTACCCACTTTCCGGCCATCGACTGCCACCAGCACATCGCCGACTTTAATACCCGCCTTATCTGCCGGTGATCCGTCATCAACATTGGCAATCACAACGCCTTTGTTTTGCGGAATATTAAATGCCTGCGCCAGTTCACGGCTCATATTCTGAATTGAAATACCAAGCAATCCTCGCTTAACCTCGCCAAACTCAACCAGCTGATCGACAATCTGCCTGATCATATTGATCGGGATTGCAAAGCCAATACCGACATTACCACCCGAGCCACCCGGTGCTAATATGGCGGTATTCATACCGATCAGATGGCCATTTAAATCCACCAGAGCCCCACCGGAATTACCGGGATTGATTGAGGCATCGGTCTGTATAAAGTTTTCAAAGTCTTCAATGCCCAGCCCGCTTCTGCCAAGCGCACTGACAATACCGGATGTTACCGTCTGATTCAGTCCATAGGGATTACCAACAGCAACTACAAAATCACCGACTCTGACCTTGTCGGAGTCGGCCATATCAAGCGCCGTCAGATTATCAGCCTTAATTTTTAACACAGCAACGTCAGCCTTGGCATCCGAGCCGATCAGTTCAGCCATTACCTCACGCCCATCGTTCAGTGTAATGTGAATTTTATCTGCACCGTTGATGACATGATGGTTGGTGATAATTAAACCTTTGTCAGCATTCACGATCACACCGGTTCCAAGACTCTGCGGCCGTGACTCCTGCTGCTGTTGCTCAGGCACACCAAAGAAATATCTGAAGAACGGATCATTTAACAGCGGGTTAGATTGCACACTCCTGCTCCGGCTGCTGGTAGCGATATTCACAACACCCGGTTTTACTTTATCCACCATCGGTGCAAGTGACGGTACCGGCTGGCCGGAAACAATAGCCGGTAAAGCGGCCTGTGCTAACGGTGATACCGTTAACAACAAAATTATTAATCTAACGGTTTTATACATAGTTTTATCCTGCAATATTGACATCTAGTCCGACAAATTTTTCTATATTATGTTCCGGAAGAATCTCTGAATTTAACACCTTGCTGTTTTATAATGTGGCTTCTGTGACGCAAATCAAGTTATGAGTCCATCCAATATGAATTCTATTGTCCGCTGCCCGGTGTGCCAGCAAAGCCTGAGCGAACAGGGTAAAGCATGGCATTGTGAAAACAATCATCATTATGATGTGGCTAAACAGGGTTACTGCAATCTGTTGCTGGCCAATCAGAAAGGCTCAGCCACTCCCGGTGATGATGCCAATATGCTGCAATCCCGCCATGTTTTTTTAAGTGCCGGGCATTACCAGCCAGTCTCTGGTGCCATCAACCGGTTGATTACAAAACACTGCAGCACACTCAGGCAGATTCTGGATTTAGGCTGCGGTGAAGGATATTATCTTTCTGCTCTGAAACAGCAGTTAAACAATCCTGATGCACATTATTACGGCACCGATATCTCCAAACAGGCTTTGAAGCTGGCAGCACGGCATCACAAATCCATCAACTGGTTTGTCGCAGCGGCTAAAAACCAGCCTTTTTTAGACCACCAGCTCGATCTGATATTAAATATATTCGCTCCGGCCGACTGGCATGAAATTCAGCGCATTCTGAAACCTGAGGGTCATGTTCTGCTTGCGGTGGCCGGCAGCAACCACCTGCAGAGTCTGAGAGAACTGATATATGAGTCGGTAAACGCGCACCAGCCTGAGCGTTTTATAGAAAAATTTGCCGCTGCATTTGAACTAATTGAGAGCACAGACTGTCAATTTACACTGCAGTTAGCAGATAATGAATCGATCCGCTCACTATTGCATATGACACCATACTTCTGGCAAGCCGGCGAACAATGCCGTCAGTCAATTGAAGATTTGCAGAGCTTCTCAACTCCTGTTAACGTTCGCCTTTATTTATTAAAACTGACCAATTCACAGAGTGACTGATGCGAAAATGTCTTTCGTAAGCCGTCGTCTCTAACAAGGATTAACCATGATGAAACATTGCTGTGCTGTGCTGATGCTTGCAGCCTTCTCAACCACTACTCTGGCTGATTCAGCTAAAATGGATGACACTCAAAAACTGAGTTACATTCTTGGCCAAAATACCGCTCAAAATCTTGCCCAGCAGGACATCAAAATCAATTCAACTGCGTTCTTGCAAGGACTTAATGATGCACTGGGTAATAAGCCTTCAAAACTTAGCGATACTGAAAAGCAGGCTGTGATAGCCAAATTTCAACAGACACTGCAAGCCAATGCACAGAAAAAGCTTGAGGCCGAATCGGCTGCCAACATCGCTGCCGGTAAAGACTTCATCACACAGTACCGCAGCAAGAAAGGCGTAGTATCGCTGGACAACGGCATTAGCTACACAGTATTAAAAGCCGGCTCTGGCGCTCAGCCAACTCTGGAAGATTCTGTTACTGCACATTACACCGGCAAACTGGTTTCAGGCCAGGTATTTGACAGCTCGGTTCCACGCGGCGAGCCTAGCACTTTCCCGTTAAATGGCGTGATCAAAGGCTGGCAGGAAGTACTTCCGCTGATGAAAGTCGGCGCAAAATGGGAAGTAGTTATTCCGCCCCAACTGGCTTACCAGGAAACAGGTGCCGGAAAAGTCATTGGCCCGATGTCAACTTTAGTATTTGAAATAGAGCTGCTGGAAGTTAACAAAAAATAACATCCGGTCTTTAGCCTTTAGTCCTCAGATTTTAATCTCTGGACTAAAGGCTTACAGCTATCATCACTCTATATTCTGTACCTGCTCTCTCATTTGCTCGATCAGTACTTTCAGCTCCACAGCAGCTTGTGTTGTTGCCAGATCGGCTGACTTGGCGCCCAACGTATTCGCTTCGCGATTAAACTCCTGCATCAGAAAATCCAGCCTTCTGCCTTTTGGCTCATTGCGCCCCAAAGTCTGCATTAATTCCTCAACATGGCTATCCAGTCTGTCCAGCTCTTCGTCTACATCCATTTTCTGTGCGATCATGACCAGTTCCTGCTCCAGCCGCTCCTGATCCGGGCTCTGCGTCAGCTCCAGCACTCGCTGTTTAAGTTTAGCCTGCACCGCGGCCACCACCTCCGGCCACCGTGCTCTGACGTCAGCCACAATCTCGGTCAGTTTTTGTGCGCGCTGAGCAATCAAAGCTTTTAAACGCAGCCCCTCTGCCTGACGACTTTTTTGTAATTCGTCGATACAATCAGCCAGGCTAGTTAACACCTGCTCTTCGCAGCCGGGCAAATCATTGTTTTTCTCCCCAGTCACACCCGGAAATTTTAATATATCAATCGCATTAAGCGCCTGCCCCATCCCCATTTGCAGTTCAATTTCATTACAGGCTGCTATCACCGCACTGACTTTATCATTATCCAAATAAAAATCTGATGCCTGCCCCGACAACAGCTTATAGCGACACATAGCATCAACTTTACCGCGCCCCAGCTGTTGCTGGATACTGTCCCGCGCCTTCATTTCAAGCTGGCGCAATGCCTCCGGCATTCGCATGCTGATATCTAAATAGCGGTGGTTCACCGTTTTCAGTTCCCAGACTATCTCAAGCTCATCACTCTTTGCGGCTACCCGAGCAAAAGCGGTCATGCTTTTAACCATATACATTTTCCTAATTTTTGTTTCTGCTAATTCTTACCCTGCAACTGCACCTGATTAAACCGTTAAAAATTTCTCAAGTCCAGCCTCACTGCCTTATAATGCGATGCTAACTAAAAATACACAACGGATAGACTCATGAGACCAAGTGGCCGTCAAGCCGATGAAAAGCGCAAGGTAAGCATCACTCGCAACTACACCAAACATGCCGAAGGCTCCGTTCTGATCGAATTCGGCCACACCAAGGTCATCTGTACTGCCTCCATTGAAGAGCGCGTTCCCGGTTTTTTACGAGGCAAGGGTCAGGGCTGGGTCACAGCCGAATATGGCATGCTGCCACGTTCCACCGGCGCACGCATGGGCCGTGAGGCAGCGCGTGGCAAACAAGGTGGCCGCACACTTGAAATACAACGCTTAATCGGTCGTTCGCTGCGTGCTGCCATTGATATGGAAGCGCTCGGCGAACGCACTCTGACACTGGACTGTGATGTGATTCAGGCTGATGGCGGCACCCGCACCGCCTCCATCACCGGGGCTTTTGTCGCGCTGAATGATGCCATTAATTATTTACTGAAGAAAAAACGCATCAAAAAGAGTCCGCTTATCGGTATGGTGGCTTCCGTTTCTGTCGGTATCTACAACGGCACACCGGTACTTGATCTGGATTACGATGAAGACTCATCAGCCGAAACGGATATGAATGTTATTATGAATGATGCCGGTGCTTTCATCGAAGTTCAGGGTACAGCCGAAGGTCATGCTTTTCACCGCGATGAGCTCAACCAGATGCTGGATCTGGCAGACAAAGGCATCAGGGAATTATTCGAATTACAACGTCAGGCAATGGATGTTTAAACATGGATAAAATCGTACTCGCCAGTAATAACGCCGGTAAGGTTCGGGAAATTAACGAGCTGCTTAAAGCCTACGATATAAACGTCGTGCCACAGAGCGATTACCATGTTGATAGCGTGGCAGAAACTGGTCTCAGCTTTGTCGAAAACGCCATTATTAAAGCCCGTTATGCGGCACTTAAAACCGGACTGCCAGCGATTGCAGATGACTCGGGGATTGAAGTGGATGCACTGCATGGCGCTCCTGGCATATACTCTGCCCGCTTTGCTGGTGAAAACGCGACTGATAAAGACAATAATAAAAAGCTACTCGAACAGTTAAAAGGCATAGAAACAGCAGAACGCAGCGCACGCTACCAGTGCGTGATGGTGTTTATGCGCCACGCAACCGATCCGACGCCTGTCATTGCCAGCGGCTCATGGGAAGGCGTTATTCTTGAGTCTGCCAGAGGTAAAGGTGGCTTTGGTTATGACCCTTTATTTTATGTCCCCACCCACCAGTGTAGCGCGGCCGAACTCGGTGCTGAATTAAAAAACAAACTCAGCCACCGTTCAAAAGCACTGATCAGCCTGCTGCACAAACTTCAGGAAACCACACTGTAAATGACGGTACTACGTTACGCTGACATCAACAGAGACGAATTCAGAACACTGCTTGGCCGTTATCAGATAGACATTATTGACAGTGATAATGACAAGGACATACCCGGTAGTTTCTGGGGTGACGAAGAAGCCGGACTGATCGGCAACAAACTGTACTGTCGTGATGACACACCGTTGCATTCTGCATTACACGAAGCATGTCATTATATTTGTATGGACGAGCAGCGCCGCCGTGGTTTACACACCGATGCCGGCGGTGGTTATGATGAAGAAAATGCTGTCTGCTATCTGCAAATACTGCTGGCAGATTATATAGCCGAGATGGGCCTGGCAAGAATGTTCAGCGACATGGATGAATGGGGCTATTCATTCCGCCTTGGTTCTGCCAGACGCTGGTACGAAGAAGATGCTCAGGATGCTCTGGACTGGCTGACGCGATACCGGCTTTTAGATGAAAACCAGCAGCCAAACTGGCAGTGCCGTCTCTAATTTAAAATACCTGCTACACTATTTCTATATTTTAAATTTAGTTTATCCATACTAACAACAAGAAAGGTCTGACCGGCAAATTTCTATGGGATTTCCCTCTTCAATAAACACGGAGTTTCTCTTAAATTCACTTTCCGATGCTTATATATTGCTTGATTCTGACGGTTTCGTTCAGTTTAACAATAAAGCTTGTGAAACGCTTTTTGCTTACCAGCAGAATGAGCTGCTTCACAAGCATCTTACTGAACTGATACCGCAAACCGAAATTTCAAAACACCCGGTTTTACAACACTTTCATAAACCCGGCTGGCTGAAAGATATTGAATCAATACCTGCTACACTTTTAACAGCAAAAAAAAAGGATCAGTCATTATTTCCAGTCGAGCTTAGCATATCACCGCTCAGGCATGATAAAGAAGACTGTCTAATCTGCATTATTAGAAACTTATCTTCCCTTCTCAGCTCACACAACAAAGTCAGTCAGGTTCTTAGCAGTACAGATATCATTTTATATACACTCGAATTAACTGATACAAACCTTAAAGCCATCTGGGTAAGCCCGAATATTACTGCGCAACTTGGATACACAACTGAAGAGGTATATTCTGAAAACTGGTGGAGCACAAACATCCATCCTGATGATAAAGACAGAGTACATCATAATTTCGACAATTTTCTACAGACAGGTGTGCTTGAGCATGAATATCGCTTTCTGACAAAAAACAATGGCTATATCTGGTTTCAGGATAAATTAAAACTCGACAGCCAGTCTGCACCACATCTGATTTATGGCAGCTGGAATGATATTAGCGATAAAAAACGTCAGCTTGCATCTTTAATGGAAAATAAAGAGCGTATGAGTCAGAGCCAGATTTTTGCCAATATTGGTACCTGGGACTGGAACATTCAGACGGGTGAGCTTTACTGGTCTGAAATGATTCCGCCTTTATTTGGTTATGCTGCAGGACAGCTTGAAACCTCTTATGCTAATTTTGTTACTGCTATTCATCCGGAAGATCTGGAAAACGTACTGAATGCCATCAACCAATGTTTAGAAAGCAAACTTTCCTACGATATCCAGCATCGCGTGATCTGGCCTGACGGCACGGTTCGCTGGGTCAATGAGAAAGGTGCTGCCACGTTTGATAATAATGATATGCCACTGCACATGTTAGGTGTCATCATCGATATCCACGAGCACAAAACCTTACTGATCCGGCAACAGCAGCAGCAAGAGGAATTAATTGCAGCTAAAGAAATTGCTGAAGCGGCCAACAAAGCAAAAACCGTATTTCTTTCCAGCATGAGTCATGAGCTGCGCACACCGCTCAATACCATACTGGGATTTTCACAGCTCTTACAACTCGACTCCAGCCTGAACAGTGAAGCCTGTGAAAATGTCAGCAGCATTATTGATTCAGGTGAGCATCTGCTTGCCCTGATAAACAATGTACTCGATCTGGCAAAAATAGAATCAGGCAATGCAGCCGCCTTAATAGAGGCCGTTTCAATTATTGATTTATTCGACATTTGTAAGACTATGAGCCAGTCGCTTGCCGACAAATATAATATTGAGGTGATATTTACAACAGCCTGCTACAAAGACTACTCTGTACAGGCAGATTTTTTAAAACTTAAACAGATAATTTATAATCTGCTTTCTAACGCGATTATGTACAATAAAGAAAATGGTCAGGTCATTGTTGACTGTGTTATAAATGAACTTGACAATAAAATCACTATTCTTGTTAAAGATACCGGTCCCGGAATGACTGCCGATAAGCTTGCGCAACTGTTCATTCCTTTTAACCGGCTCGGCGGAGAAAGCACATCTCACATTAGAGGAACCGGCATTGGCCTTGTGATCACCAGAAACCTGCTCACGCTTATTGACAGTGAACTTACTGTATCCAGCACGCCAGGTAAAGGCTCGGAGTTTAGCTTTAAATTACCGTTGCTAAACACATCAGCAGCTTTAGAACGGGAATAATTCGAGGAAATTTTCACAATGGATCAGCATAAACAAACGGACAAGTTAATCTATTACATAGAAGATAACCCTGCCAATCTTCGTTTGATGGAACAGTTAATCAACCGCTGGACCAGCTTTAAATTCCTCAGCGCCAGCGAGCCTGTAGCTGGTATCGAAGAGATAAAACAACACTCGCCGGATATTATCCTGCTGGATATAAACCTGCCAAACATATCCGGCTATGAAGTACTACAACATCTGAGAGAAAATAATATCTGCCCTGATGCACCGGTGTTCGCTGTCACAGCCAATGCAATGGAAACCGACACACAGAAAATAAAAGATGCCGGATTTGATGAATACATTAGTAAACCGGTAGACATTGAGACATTAATTGAAAAATTAAATAATGCGATAGAATAAATAAAGCCGGCCCAGGTCATTAAGGGCCGGCTTTTTTTTCACTTAAAATTCTGCTTACGGTGCCAGCAGAATTGTTCCAGTTGATACATTCACATCCAGAACACCATCATCAGTCGTTCCACCGCTGGTATCCAGTAAAAACTCTGCGGTTTCATACTGCATTTCTGTCGTCACCGCAGCTGATGCCGCCGGATCTAATAATGAACGATGATCACCTTCAGTAAATTTAACAACCGCATGATTATTAGTGGTTGCATCATCCGCATCAAATTGTGTTAAGCCCATTAGTGTTATCAGCGGATCAGTGCCTGATAAAGGTGCTGCTACAGTACCAGCCGTATCATTGTCATCCGGCACGGCATTAGGCACCACTAAATCTGGCAGATTAGTGGCGCCATCACCAACCACTTCAAACATTAAAATACCCTGAGTACTGTTAGCCAGTGTGCTTGCGTAGTTAACCGGATCACCCGCATCAATCATCATCTGTGCAGAGGCTAAAAAGGTCTCGTATTCAGCCGTACCCTTATTCACACCAGCACTGCCTAGGCCACTGGCGATAACCGGGCCAAAACTGGCCGAACCATCAAGTAGTTTAGCGATACCGCCGCCAGGCATTGCCAGAACCGCGTCCTGTACATTCGTCTCAATCGCAAGGAAGCTGGCGCCGACAATTGCACCAAGGGAATGACCAACAAAATAAATTTTTGTCGGATCAAAGTCACCCACCGCATCACCGTCGTAACTCATACCTGTTGTGGCCGTTGAGTTATACAAAGACTGAGTCAGCACAAACAAATCCGCAATTGACTGATACACATTATCACGTGTTGTCATCATATTCGGCAGATTGACATAGTTAGCGCCCGAGGTATCAGTAATCCCGTCACCAGGTGAAAGCCCGGTTGTGTTGTTTACATAATCCACATCGAACGTACGCTCCTGTGCATTTCCATCAAATACTTCTGTAGCTAGACGAATAGTTGAATCAGACGCTAAACCGTGCATAGGTAAATCAATCGCTACAGCCGCAAAACCACGAGCAGCCAGGCTATCGGCAATTGCTAACAGAGACGTACGATCTGCCGTAATGCCGTGCTGAAAGATCACCACCGGCCAGCCAGCAGCGGGTTTACTACCATCTGAGACTGGTGAAGTTGAATTTGGAATCGATACTAACAAAGGTATGGTTTGTGTCGATTGCGCAACCGGCACACGATCAACAGGCGTTACAAATGAACCATTGCCACCGCTATTTTCCCAGTGACCTATGGCTGGTCCATACACTCCAAGCTCGGGATCATTAATAGCCGCCAGATAATAGGGCACATCAATAGTCCCGACATGAATATTCGCAAAACCGAGACCACCAATAACTGATGTTGTCATTGCCGGCGCCGAGTTAATATTATGCGCAGGGTTCGTTGGTACCTTTGCCTTGGCTTCTTTTAAAACATGATTAGCAGAAACCGCTGTTGTTTGTGTTGTAAACACCCACGACAAGATAATTTCAGATTTAGTCACCGCAGGGGTGGCATTGGCAACTATTGCATCTTCAGTGAATTTAGTTAATTGTCTAACCCCTTCTAATGCAGTGATTGATGCAACAGCTACCGTTTCTTCTCCGGCATCAAGTGGAAGCCCGCTGCCATCAGCATCAAAACCTAGTAGTAACCCTGCATAATTCACATCTGCCTGAGTTGCTGCTGGTGTAGAAATCAGTTCTGTTTCATTTTTTGTAAAGGTATAAACCAAATCAGCCGCTGCACTGTTACCAGCTGTGTCTTTGATTCCGTTTGTTAATATCACCGCATAAGATGTACCTGGCAGCAAAGGTTTTAATGGCGTAATCACCAGTTTATTGGCACCAGGATCTGGATTATTAACATCGGAGCCATCGACACTGGATACTGTTGCCACAAAGTCTGTAGCGGCAACTTCCACAGGAGCAGGCGTTGGAAGAACAGCACCACCAACACCCGACAATGTCACTTCAAATACACGAACGGTGGTTCCTGCTATCAGCGTTGAACTATCAATCGCCGATGAAAACGTGGTCGACATGGGCGCAACCGTTGAAAACCCGTCCATTGAGTTCAATGCGTTGACAAGGCCCAGCTCTGCAGCCGTTAAGCCTGTTGTCGGGATATTGAGTGTTGCATCTGTACTGCCATTAAACAGCAGATTATTTGGAAATGGAATCACGCTATCAGCCGGGCTAAAATTTGCAAAAAATGATTCGTTAACACTATCAAGATTTGCGGTACTCGGCGTCTCTTCACATGCCATCAGTGTTGCAGCGAAAGCTGCTGTAATTAGTAAACGTAAACCGTTCATTTTATTCTCCTGAATTCTTTTTAATATGCTTTTTCTTTCGCACTCGCCATGATGCAGACACTCTGCTTAATATTTCCAGCTGACCTGAGCGCTGATAATGTCGACACTGGCCTGGTATTCACCGCTCAGTGTATGTTCAAGCACAGGTGTAGAAGCCTCAAAAGTGTTATTAATCGGTGTGTCATCAACCGTCAAATGTGCATAGGCGAAACTAAAGCTACGCTCTTTATCAAACTGATGCGTGACACCAAAGGTGAGCCAGGTACGGTCATTTCCCGGTATTCTCGCGGTTCGTCTTTCAGCCGAAGGAACAGGCGACTGATCCAGTGCTATACCAAACCGGTACAGCCATTTAGCAGAGGCTTTATAATTCATGCCAAAAGCAATTCGTGCTGTATCTTCCCATTCCTGCGTTGTAACGGAATCATCCTGCGCCGGTAGTCCGTCTGTTGAGTTTGGATCATCATATGCAATACGTAATTCCTGAAAATCACTCCAGGTGGTAATGCTGTAGTCAGCCATTATCGATATTTTTTCATTTACATTTTGAAAGTAACTGATGGATGTGGTGGCAGGAACAGATACACTGGCACTCAAGGTTGTATCAAGAAAACTGCCGGTACTGGTCAGAAAACTCAACGCCCCTGGCACTGTAAAGTCTGCGTTACCGGTTACATCATGATCAATACTGGAACGATGTGAGGCACCGAGTCTGATATCACTCGTTACATCAAACAATACACCAAAATTGTAACCGTATGCCCAGCTGTCTCCATCAAGTTCTGCAAAGCCATCATTCCCCTGTGGCGTACAAGTGCTCGGCGGGAAGCCTAAAGCTGCACACAAAGTTCCCATGTCGATAGCACTGGTTAACTCTACTTTAATATATTGAGCATTAAGTCCAAAACCAAACGAAGCATTTCCCTTTTTATACGCAATGCTCGGATTAAGATTCAGTGACATCACATCAGATTTCACCCCATGGTAACGACCAACCCAGTCATCATCATAGTCGGTACCTAAACCAAACGGCACGGTAATACCTAAACCCATTTTTAAATCTTTTTGAATTTCTTTTACCCAATAGAGATTGGGTATCAGCGCATTTTTACCGCCATCCGCTGTCCGGTCAGTATTGGCAGGGTCGAGTGTAGTAGCGCCCATTATTGCCGCTGTGGTTGAACCAGTATCGATATATTCCGCAGTTGGCATAATAATATGACCCGCTGCCAGCATTTCATTATCCAGGTATGTCATGCCTGCCGGGTTAAACCAGATGGTCGATGCATCTTCTGCGCCTGCCCCGCCGGCATAAGCATTACCCATTCCACTGGCGCTGTTTTCTATAATGGCAAAGCCCGATGCTATTGACTGTGCTGATGCCATTAATAAACTCGCCGTTGCTACGGCCGGTAATATGTTTTTTATCTTCATCCTCATCCCTCTATATTTTTTATTTTTTATAGTTTAGAAATAACTTTCATACGGTATTTATTCTGGTATTTTTCTTGGCTTACCCTGTGCGTCAATCGCCACATACACCAGGCTGGCTTCTGTCACATGCACGCATTCTATTTCTCCTTCGTGACTTCTCTCTGCATAAACATCAACATTGACGGTGATCGAGCTTCTCCCGGTTTTAATAATGTCGGCATAACAGCTGACAAGATCACCGATATAGACCGGCTTTTTAAATTCAAAAGAATCTACTGCTCTTGTAACCACAGCACCTTTAGCATAACGACTTGCCGGTATGCTGCCGGCAACATCCACCTGTGACATAATCCAGCCACCAAAAATACTGCCGCCGGGGTTTATATCCGCCGGCATACATCGCATCCTGATATAGGGTATTTTTCCCGCCGGTAATTCAACTTTCTTAGTTGCCATTAAACGCTGTGGCCTTCATATAGTTTATTAATATCATCTGCAAATTTTTCCATCACTTTAGGTCGTTTAACTTTTAAGGTAGGTGTAATCAGCCCGTCTTCTATCGTCCATGGTTCTAAGTACATCGCAACCCTGCGAACCTGTGCATAGCCCGGAAAACCTTTTAAACGCTTAGAGATTCTGGCCAGCACCAGTTTCTCTACATGCTTTGTTTTCAGCGATGACGGATCATCAGGGTCAAAGCCGATCTTATCGGACAGTTCATTCCAGTGGTCCGGGTTCAGTACAACACAGGCACTTAGGAATGGTTTTGCTTCACCAATCAGCAGCACCTGTTCAAACAAACCATCAATTGCAATCGACATTTCCATATCTGCCGGTGGCACTTTTTCACCATTTGCCAGTACCAGAATATCTTTCAGCCGCCCGGTTATGGAGATATAACCGTTTTCATCAATCGAGGCTTTATCACCTGTGCGCAACCAGCCATCTTCTGTCATGGCCGCATCGGTCGCTTGCTGGTTATCCCAGTAACCCATCATGATGGTTTCACCGTATGCCTGCAGTTCGTCATTTTCACCGATGCGAACTTTGAGGTTCGGAAACACCAGGCCAATTGTTTTTGGTATGTTTCTGTCAACACGGTTACAGGATATCACCGGACTTGATTCTGTTAAGCCATAACCCTGCACCAGTGGCAATCCTAAACCAATAAATAACCTGGCCACTTCAGGCGATAATGCCGCACCACCACAAATAGCCAGCCGTATTCGACCACCCAGCTTTTCCATGACTTTTGCGGCTACCAGTTTATTCAGCAGCGGCCACAATAATAATGCCGGTGTCCAGCCCGCTCTTTTTTGCTGATACTCAAATCGCTTCCAGCCGATATTCACAGCCATTTCGAAAAGCTTTCTGGCCACTGGCGGCTTAGCTTTTACACCGTCCATCACTTTGCCGTAAACCCGTTCAAATATCCGTGGTACGGCAACCAGAATAGTGGGTTTGATGGTCACAAGATCTTCTGCTAACTGCGGTACCGAACGTGCAAAATTAACCTGTGCACCGACCAGCATGGGCAGCATATAACCCACCGTGCGCTCGAACATATGCGAGAGCGGTAAAAAAGATAAATACTGATCACTTGACAGGAAGTTACCGGCAGGATACTCGTCTCCGGCTAAAAAAGCGCCGTAAGCATCAACAACGATATTTTTATGCGATAGCATGACACCTTTGGGACGACCTGTTGTTCCGGAGGTGTAGACAATACTGGCCAGTTCTTCCGGTTTTCTGTCTCTGGCCTGTAATTCGCCTTTGGCACCAAACAACCAGTCCGCACGTGACACCAGACGCGAATCGCCCGGCTGATCTTCTTCATGAATCGGATCAATACTAATAATACGCTGTAAGTCTGGCAGCTCTGTTTTTAAATCCAGTAAGCATTTCCATTGCTGGGTATCCTGCACCAGCAATACTTTGACATTGGAATTATTGATAATGTAAGCCACATTATCCGGCCTGTCATCAACGTATAACGGTACAGTAACCAGACCCATACCGAGTGCTGCCTGATCAAAAACCACCCAGTCACGGCTGTTTTTAAGCATCAGTGCAACCCGCTCTCCGGGCTGCAGGCTTTCTTTTTCAAGAGCAGCCTGCCAGCGGGCCACTTCCGTTGCGATCT
>Ga0224506_10000133_pt1 | contig 72070 bp, 68 predicted proteins | sample SF_Jan12_sed_USG_2_FD_169108 | JGI IMG/M metagenome (GOLD analysis project Ga0224506, IMG submission 169108) | Sediment microbial communities from San Francisco Bay, California, United States - SF_Jan12_sed_USGS_8_1 | ecosystem: Environmental > Aquatic > Marine > Sediment | place: USA...
GCGGATTGATCTTGACACCACCAAACACCACGGTAGAACGTAGCGGCAGGTTTCTACCGTAGATGGCAACGCTGTCTGCAACCTGAGCCGCTAGCTCACGTGTCGGCACTAATATAAGCGCTCGTATCTGATTAGCCTGAACACCACTGCCTTTTGATAACCGCTCTAATAGTGGCAGGGTAAAGCCAGCGGTCTTGCCGGTGCCGGTTTGAGCCGCCGCCAGCACATCTCGACCTTTAATGATGGCAGGGATTGATTCGATTTGAACCGGTGTCGGTTTTTTATAACCTCGCCCTATAACAACTTCAAGGATTGAGGCGGATAAGCCTAAAGAGGAAAAATTCATAAGATTATCTCAAATAGTGGCTTCATAGGTAGAGCCACTTTACTGGTAAGCATGCAGCGTACAGGCCTGCAACACGCCCACTATAGAACTTTTCTTTACAGGCCGGTCGATATGACATTCATGATGCTAGCCAAAACCAGTACCGCTAAAAAAATAGATTTAATTGTATTCTTCGTATGATTTCTCTTCAACGAAATCGGAGCCCAGTTTCAGGTTAATCTCACGTTTAACTTCTGAGCGACGATCGTTGGTGTAATAAACAGCACGAGCTAGTTTGATAAACTCTTCATCAAATAACTTGTTTGCTTCTTTTTCGCGAATATCATCCTCGATCACCCACAGCTCTTCATTAATGGATTTCAGCTCGGCAACCTCTGTCGCCACATCAGACCGTGAGAATGGCAGCTCTTGAAGTAGCTTATTCAAGCTATCCAGCTCCTTATTAACATTTTCCAGTTTAGCGGCATCCTTGATTCTTTCGCTTTTTATCTCAAGAATAGTGATTTTATCGAAAAACTCACCAATCGAAATCTCTACATTTACGCTCATTATGTCATTACTCAGTTTTTAGAATAGATAAAGGGTTAAATTTCCGACCCATTTTAACAGTACTGAGTAATTTTACAGGAGATTTATCAGAGTAACGCAAGCTATCGGAGCTACGCTTCGATCAATTCAATCGCATTGCCATCATGGTCCCGGCAAAACAACGCACGTCGGCCAGATTTACTCAAGGTAAAGTCGAAACCAGCCTGATCAAGCCTGGATGTGATGAGAGCCAGATCGGTAACCGTCATGGCTAAATGCCGGTCACGCCCACCATGTTCGGGACGATTTTCAACAGGATCAGGGTTCGGTAATTGCAGAAGATGAATCTGGCCATCACCTACCTGTAACCATGCTCCAGGATAACCCAGATCGGGACGGCTGTGATCCTGCGCCAGCCCCAGTACGCCACAATAAAAAGTCAGCGCACGTTTGGTATCGGCAACAACAAAGCTGGCGTGGTGGATGGCGGTAATAAGGCTGTCTGACACGGTGGTTCCCCTGATTGATGAAGCGCTTTAGGTTATACTATGCGCCGCCTGAATCACAGATATATTGCCAACTGACACCACACATGAATCCTGACCTTTCCAAATTACAACCATATCCCTTTGAAAAACTGGCCGCTTTGAAGGCAGAGTGCCGCCCACCGCAGGATTTACCCCATATTGCACTGTCTATCGGCGAGCCCAAACATCCTGCACCCGAGGTGGCGTTGCAGCCTTTACGGGAAAACCTGGATGCCATCAATAACTACCCGCTGACCAAAGGGGTGCCCGAACTGCGTCAGGCGATTGCCAACTGGCTGCAAACTCGCTTTTCACTACCCACAGGCGCGGTTAATGTCGATGATCAGATCATTCCGGTCAATGGCACCCGTGAGGCGCTATTCGCTTTTGCCCAGGCCGTGGTCGAGCGCAGCGATGATGCACTGGTATTGATGCCTAACCCGTTCTACCAGATTTATGAAGGCGCGGCCTATCTCGCCGGTGCTACGCCCTATTTTTATGCCACCACCCGTGACAACAACTATCAACCGGATTTTGACGCCATTCCTGAAGACATCTGGCAACGCTGCCAGCTGATCTACGTTTGCACACCGGGCAATCCAACTGGTGCGGTGATTTCCGAAGCGGTGCTGGTCAAACTGATTGAGAAGTCAAAGCAATACGATTTCATTATTGCTTCTGACGAATGTTATTCCGAGATTTATTTTGACGGTGTTAAACCCGCTGGCCTGTTACAGGCCGCCGTGAACAGCGGCAATGGCGATTTTAAAAACTGCGTGGTTTTCCACAGCCTGTCGAAACGCTCCAACCTGCCCGGCATGCGTTCAGGCTTTGTCGCTGGCGACGCAGGCGTGATGAAAGCTTTTTTGCTGTTCCGCACCTACCACGGCTGCGCTATGCCACCAGTGCATCAGCTGGCGAGCATTGCCGCATGGAGCGACGAGGCACACGTTGAACAAAACCGTCAGTTATATCAGGACAAATTTGACACAGTACTGGCTATACTTGCGCCTGTTTGCGAAGCCCAGAAACCCGACGCCGGTTTTTATCTCTGGTTACACACCGACATTGATGACGCCGATTTTGCCCAGCAGTTATTTCATCAGCAAAACGTCACTGTTTTACCCGGCAGTTATTTATCACGCGACGTCGATGGCCAGAACCCCGGCAATCATCACGTACGCATGGCACTGGTCGCACCCTTCGATGAATGCATCGAAGCCGCCAACCGAATTAAACAATTTATCGAAACCTTATAAGTTACCTTTTGGAGATCACGATGGACAATTTAAAGAAAATTATTGAAGAAGCTTTTGAACGCAGGGCCGACATTACCCCGCGTAATGTGGAAACGCATGTAACCGAAGCCGTCAACGAATGCATTGCCTTGCTGGACTCTGGACAGCAACGTGTTGCCGAGAAAAAAGATGGCGACTGGGTGGTCAACGAATGGTTGAAAAAAGCCGTACTGCTTTCTTTCCGTATCAACGACAACGAATTTATCAAAGGTGGTTTCACTAACTACTACGATAAAGTTGAATCTAAATTTGCAGATTACAACACAAAAGACTTCCGTGAATCAGGTGTACGCGTAGTGCCACCCGCGACTGCGCGTGTCGGTTCCTACGTTGCACCTAACGTGGTACTGATGCCTTCCTACGTCAACATCGGCGCTTATGTCGATGAAGGCACCATGGTCGACACCTGGGCAACCGTAGGCTCCTGCGCACAGATTGGTAAAAACGTTCACTTATCTGGTGGCGTTGGCATCGGTGGCGTACTGGAACCACTACAGGCAACGCCAACCATTATTGAAGACAACTGTTTCATCGGCGCACGTTCAGAAGTGGTTGAAGGTGTCATTGTTGAAGAAGGCTCTGTGATTTCAATGGGCGTTTACATCGGCCAGAGCACCAAGATCTTCAACCGTATGACTGGCGAAGTGACTTTTGGTCGCATCCCTGCTGGTTCTGTTGTGGTTTCAGGCAACCTGCCATCTAAAGACGGTACTTACAGTCTTTACTGTGCAGTCATCGTTAAGCAGGTTGATGCAAAAACACTGGGCAAGACCGGCCTTAATGATCTACTAAGAAGCATCGACTAAAATGACGACAACACTTTTTGGTATTCCAAATTGTGACACGATGAAAAAAGCACGTCGTTGGTTAGAAGCCAATGGCGTGCTTTATTCGTTTCACGATTACAAAAAAGCCGGCGTCCCTGAAGAAGAGCTGAGACTGTGGGTCAAAAAAGTTGGCTGGGAAGTGCTGTTGAATCGTCGCGGAACCACCTGGCGAAAACTGGACGATGACATCAAAAATAATATTGATGAGGCATCAGCCATTAAAGTCATGATTGAGAACCCAGGCTCTATCAAGCGCCCTGTTCTCGAAACAGAGGGACAACTTCTGGTTGGTTTTAGCGAAGATACTTACAGAGAAAGTTTTTGTAACTGATCAGCGATAGGATCTGTAATGTGCTTAATCTTCTTGCGCATCATGGTTCCAATGGCATCGGTCTGTGAAAACACGGGATTGATTAACTTCACACTCAGACACGATAAAACTAACATCGCCTGAATTTTTTCTTTCATTTCAGGTACAGCAGCCAAGGTAGCACTCAACGCTTCATCTTCCGGCATATCACAGGTACAGCCTGCTTCTGTACAAATCACGGCAATATCATCAACGGTAAATGATTCTGGTTTTATTGATTCAAAATAAACAGCAATGGCGTTTAGCAATGACTCTACCACCTGCTGATTACCGGGTTTTTTCAAGGAAATTTCTGCGGTTTGCACAAACGCCTGACCGCTCTCACTCAGTATCCGGCCAAGCATGACCGCATAAGGATTGCCGGCATCAATCAGTGGTTGAATTTTTTCTATTACTGACTGATAAGAAGAATGTGCTTGCGCATCGACGGGGAGTTCATCCGGCAAAGCATGCATAAAACCGACAAAAAGATTACGTTTTGTTTTTGCTTTCGCCCAAAGCTTTAACTTTTCTTCTTCATCAATCAAACCCGGCTGCAACACTAAACGCACCGAATCAATCATCACGTGTGGATCTTCTTCAAAAGGCAAAAACTCAATCAGAAACTCTGCCAGTACAGGACCGGTTTTGCCCTGCACCACGGCTTCTTTTTCTAACATACGGCGCGCATTGTCTGCTGTTGGCATTATCCACCATGCACGTTCCGCCTGTTCATCAGATAGCCCCGGTGCGTGTACCGCAGCGACCACGGCCTCCGGTTCGCCGAGCAATAATAACTGTTGCAAACTTTCATCTCTCGCCTGCCCCATGCGTGTCCAGCGTTTTAGAAAAACAGGATAGCCACCGGGCGAGCCCATCACATGCGTAGAAAATAACGCCTTTACTTCTTTAAGGTATTTTTCATCTTTGCAATTTGGATTTAAAACAACTTTAGCTTCACCTTTATCAGTGAGCGCATGCACAATCATTTTTGATTCATCAATGCGCACGGCTTTCAGTTTCTGCGCAAGCAAAACATTGAGACGTAGATTATCTTCGGCGGAGAGTTCCATAAATTAATTCAACTGTATTCTTTGTCCAAATGGTACGGTAGTTTTTCCCTTCACCAACCAGGTCACAGGAAAGGTAGGTTCAACTTCAGGGAAGGTCCCATCAGCATCAGTAAAATAAATCAGCAAGTCGGGGGCTTTGTCCTGATCTTCTGCCCAGGCAAACACGGGTTTGAAGTTGGTACCGCCACCGCCGCGTATTTCTACATCGAATTTAAATTCATCCCACGGCGCAAAACTCCACGGGCATCCATAATTCAAATCCGAATCACAGGTCAGCAAGGTAATGCCTGCACGCACCTGACTTTTAATCGCATCAATTTCAGAAATAAACTCCTCTATCTCCTCAACCGAAATCGAACCACTGGTATCAACCGCAACAACGATATTGGTTTCACTGCTACGTAAGCTGGGATATACCGCCGGGTCACCACGGCGTGACGAAGGACGTGAATAACTGTAATCATCTCTGGCAGTAGCTGACATGTAACGCGCCAGCAACATACGCCAGGGTAACTTTGGTTGTAGTAGATGATCGACCATGCGAGCCATATCACCTTCCAGCTTGCCAGACTGTAACGCCTGCTGCGCTGCACCTGCCATACGCTGTTGCCATTGCACACTTAAATCTTCCAGCTCCTGCGGTGACATTTCAGGCGGCGGGTTAGAGCCTGTTTGCCCACCCTCTTTTGACGAATCATTTTTATTACCTTCGCCGTCCTGTTTATCATTTTTTTTGCGTTCGTTTTCACCGCCGCTGTTATCTTTATTTTCCGGTGTTTCGTTATCGCCATCTTCAGAACTGTCGTCCTTGTTCTGCTCAAGATCACGCTCACCGTCATTGTCGTTATCTTCAAGACAGGGATAAATTTCCTCAGCGGTCATACCTTCGTATTCACGCAGATGCATCGCGTCCGGCGTTGGTTTCAAACCATCATTGATCAACATCGGATTGACGGCGTAATCGCAAGCCAGTTCCCAGCGGTGTTTTACGCGATGACCTTTTCGATAAAAATGTGAGAGCGCACAATGCAAGGCTTCGTGCGATAAAGCGAACTGGGTTTGCTCGGCATCAAGCGCGTCGATGTAATCGTTGTTATAGAAAAAAGTTTTGCCGTCACTGAAAGTGGTTTCACACCAGGAGGAATCGGCAGGCACCATCGGCAAACGCAAAACCAGTGCACCCAGAAAAGGCTTATCCAGAATCAAGCGGGTTCTGGCGGTAGCGAGTTTAGTTTCTACGTCGGGGTATTGCATTTAATAAAGCATAATGTCCGCAATTTTATCCGCCCAACCAGCGAATTCCGGCACGGCAAAAATATCCTGTCCCACCGCCCGATGCATATCCGAGACCATCATCACACCCATTTCGCGCTGTGGAAAACGGCTGGCATATTTGAGTATATTGCCGTGCACGGTCATGGCATCATCGGTTTCTTTGGCGCGAATCGCGCGTCCAACTAAAGCCGTAGCAACAGCGTACTGTAAGTCGATTTCTTTAGGTGCGGCGACGTCCTCGCCTTTGACGATGGCATCCAGGTCGGGCATTTGATCAAGGCTATCGACAAAGGCTTTGACCTCGATACCGGCGGCCTTGCCGACGCAGGCCTGCAGCGCACCTAATAATAAATTATTCGACTCATCAAATTTGTGTAAAGCACGATGGGCAAATTCCCACGAACGTGGCGATGGAAAAGCTACCGGATTTTGCGCGGCATCAAACTCGAACAATAAATCCTGACGGAAACGCAAAAACGCAATGATGCGTTCGTCGATGCCATTGGCATAAGCCCAGGCCACCCAGTCATCGAGATTGATTTCAACTTCGTAATGCGAGAATCGATTCGCCAGTGGTGCGGGCATGCTGTAAGTCACACCTCGATCACCCTGACGATTACCAGCAGCGATAATCGCCCAGCCTTCTGGCACTTCGTACTCACCCAGCTTACGATCAAGGATCAACTGATAAGCTGCGGCTGAGACGCTCGGTGGCGCCGAGGTGATCTCATCGAGGAAAAGAATGCCGCGGTTACCATGGCGCTGTAAGTTGGGCAGCATGGAAGGTACCGCCCACTCGACGAATTCATCGACACGAAAAGGAATACCACGCAGATCGCTGGGTTCCATTTGTGAGAGACGGATATCAATCAGCGGTACACCGTGGTTTTCGGCGATCTGCGCCACCATCTGTGATTTACCGACACCGGGCGCACCCCAAAGCATCACCGGAGTGTGGTGACCGCTGTCTGCACTGGAGAATTCTTTTTCGATTACTGTTAATAGATGAGCTGGACGCATAGAAACTTAATCTTTATAGATATTTATGAAATTACTGGTCGAAACCGGCTAGCTTATATAGACGTTTCGCCTCGGCGAGATCTTTTTCAACCCCCTTGCCTTCTTCATACATCATCGCCAGCGTGGTCAAAGAACCCATCAAACCTTGCTCAGCAGCCTTCTCAAACCATTTGATGGCCTGCTGACCGTCCTGCTCGACACACTCACCTTCCATATACATAAAGCCCAGACCGTGCTGGGCAACGGCGTGACCCTGCTCGGCAGCTGATTTCATATATTTAAAAGCTTTCTCAGCATTGACCACACAACCCAGGCCGTTCTGCAGCATAATCGCACAACGGTGCTGAGCTTCAGCGTCACCGTTTTCAGCCACTGGCCCCAAAAAGCCCATCGCCTGAGCAAAGTTTTTGGCCTCAAACGCCGCTATACCGCTGCCAAAAGCCATATCGGCATCATTCATTTCATTATCACTGGACATCATTTTCCCCATTCAAAATTCTTTCAAAACACGTAATATGTGGCGCATGCTACAGAATACAAGCTTTAATGAGAATATCTCTCATTGGAAGTATTTCTTATATGCTAGTCCAGCCCTCCCGAAAGGGATATAACTAGCGCTTTTACCAGACGGCAGGAATACGGTATAATCTGCGCCCATTGTTGGTGGTTAAACACTAAAAACAGTTTCCGATTGTAAGCATCATCGCTTTACGGCGGTGAATACAGAAAATTAATAGAGGATTTATCCATGAACCAAGATTACTACAATGCTGTTACTAAGATGGAAGAAGCTGGTGTTGACGCGGATTACATCTGCGGCTGGCAGGGCGGTTACGTTTTGAACCCACCACGCGAAGAGCAACGTGTAACTGACGCTTATGAAGCTGGTTACGACGACGGCAAAGAAAAGAACGCTGACAACTTCAGCAGCTGGGCTAAATAAGCCAGGCGACTGAACAGCAGTACAAAAAAGCCGGTGTTGAAAAACACCGGCTTTTTTTTTGCCCTGAATCTAATGACAACAGCCAGGTTTAAAGTTGAGCCTGCAAATTAACGTAGCATTACCCTATAAATCAACAACCAGTGCATCATCCAGTTTAACTGTCATCTCATCGACAGATAAAGGCTGGCTCAACAGGAGGCCCTGCATAACATCGCAACCTTTTGATTTCAGGTACGCACGTTGAATTTCAGTTTCCACGCCATCAGCAACAATGGATAAATCCAGCGCATGTCCCAATGCAATAATGGCATCAATAATTGCGTGGTCATCATGCGGTGATTTAATGTCACTAATAAATGATCGATCAATTCTCAGCGTGTTAACTGGCAAGCTATCTAAATCACCGAGTGACGAGTAACCCGTACCAAAATTATTCAACGCAATACCAACACCTAGCTCCCTCAGGCTGGTAAACATTTCAATCACATGATCAGTTCCAGACCGAAGCGATGTCTCGGTCAGCTCAAGCTCAAGCAGCTCAGGCGGTAATCCTGTTTCTTTAAGGCAGTTGGTTATTACCGCTAAAAGATCAAAGCGCTTAAACTCAATGGCCGAGATATTTACAGCGATGGGCACGGTTAATCGGCCATCCGAAAACCAGTCCATGCCCTGACGACAGACGTTAAGTAGCACCCATTTAGTTATTTCTGAAATCAGGCCGCTATCTTCAGCGATGGGCAGAAAAATATCAGGTGAAATCAATCCGTCCTCGGGATCCTGCCAGCATATCAGCGCTTCCATGCCAACAATGTTGCCAGTCACAGAATCTAATTTAGGCTGGTACGCCATAAAGAACTGGTTATCGTCGATAGCACTACGCAGACGAGTTCGTATACTTAGGTGCTCGTGCATTACCGTATCGGTCTGCTCTGAAAAGAACTGGTAATTATTTTCACCGTGTTCTTTTGCACGATACATCGCAATATCTGCGTTTTTAATGAGCTCCTGTGCGGTTAGAGAATCATCCGGATAAACGGTTGCACCAATACTGCAATTTATCAGTATGTCCTTATTGTTAACGGTTACGGGTTTTTTCAGCAGTGTTAAAATTCGATCCGCAACAACAGTCGCATCCCACGGCCCATCAATTTGGTCGAGTAAGACAATAAAATCATCACCACCAATTCTGGCGACTATGTCATAGGTTTTATCGTGCAAATCATTAGCGCCAATCTTATTTTTCCTTAATGAGCTATTAAGCCGCAACGCCATTTCCTTTAAAACGCTATCGCCTGCTTCGCGTCCATAACTATCATTGATCTGTCCAATATTACCCAGTTTTATAAACAACAAAGATAAACGGTATTTTTTAGTGTTAGCAATAGCGAGTATGTTTTCCAGATAAACATTAAACATCTTCTCGTTTGGTAAGCCTGTCAAACTATCGTGGTTTACAAGGTAGTCAGCTTCCTCACGCGTTTGTTTCAGGTTTTTACTGACATCATAAAAATTTTTAGCCAGTACGCCAATTTCGTCATTACTACCAACATTAATATCGACATCCAGATTGCCATTGCTCATTTCCTGCGCGGCAGAGTTCAGGGCTTCAACAGGCCTGATAACCAGATAGCGTAAAAACATAAACACAGAAACAAGAATGAATAGCGCCATAGAAATAGTCATAACATAAACAGGCTTGCTCAGCGCACAACTGGCTTTAATTACGTCCGCTTTGGGTAAAAAGGCAATCACATTCATACCGGAAGCAAGCGCTTTCCGGTAGGAGAATACGGTATTTCCATCGACATTTATTTCAGTGCGTATATTGCCCTGCTCAAGTGAAACCTTCTCGCCAAGCAGCTGCAAATTATTTTCCGCAGAAGACAGAGAAATACGCTTAGGCAAAAACAATATTTCCCCCAGGGCGTCGATGACCAGAAGATAACCAGTATCACCAATAACATTGTTATTTATAACGTACTCCAGGCTGGAAAAATCTAATGCCATATCACGGCGAATTTCTTCATCACTAGCAATAAATGCAGCATCAAAGCTATTTCGGGAAATCTGATCGAGCAGTGTAGTGACGCCCGTGTCGAGACGCGCCTCAGTAGACTGCCTTATCTTCGAGGCAGAAACCGCTCCTATCATTAAAATGGGGATTATTATCAGCGGGGTAAGTAACAGTAGCGCTTTGGATTTGAGGTTCATGGTCATGAATATAAACTACTTGATGTGACTCGTACAGTATCTGGTATTGAGTTTTGTTATTCCATTACCGCTGCATTGAGCTTGAGTGTAATATCTTCCACAGATAAAGGCCGGCTTAGGAGGTAGCCTTGCAACGAATCGCAGTTTTTTGACTTAAGATAATCACGTTGAATCTCGGTTTCAATGCCTTCGGCAACAATGGTTAAATTAAGTGCATGCCCCATTGCCACAATGGCATCAACAATTGCACTGGAATCACCACTGGATTTGATTTCACTAACGAATGATCGATCTATTTTCAGGGTGTCGATAGGTAAATTATTCAAATAACTGAGTGAAGAATAACCAGTACCAAAATCGTCTAAAGCAATACTAACGCCAATACTTTTTAGTTTAGTGAAAATTTTAATGGCATGATCAGTTTCTGACAACAGGGAGGTTTCAGTTAACTCAACCTCAAGAAGCCCAGCCGGGAACCCTGTTGTTTCAAGGCAATTAGTTATCAGCGCAAGCAGGTCAAAACGCTTAAACTGGATACCTGAGATATTGACAGCAATAGGCACGGTTAATCTTCCACTTGAATACCATTCCATACCCTGGGTGCAGACATTACGCATTACCCATTTAGTTATTTCTGAAATTAAGCCGCTCTCTTCAGCGATTGGAATAAATATTTCAGGAGAAACCAGTCCATCATCAGGATCTTGCCAGCGTATCAGCGCCTCCATACCAGAAATTTCGCCGGTAATAGAATCATACTGAGGCTGGTAATTCATAAAAAATTGATTATCTTCGATGGCACGACGTAGACGCGAGTGTATCCTCAAACGGTCATGCATTATTGTATTGATCTTTTTGGAATAGAATTGATAATGGTTTTTGCCACGCTCTTTCGCATGGTACATAGCAACATCAGCATTTTTAATTAGCATTTGAGCAGAAGATGCATCATCAGGATAAACGGCAGCACCAATGCTGCAACTTATATAAACATCTTCATTATTGATGGAGACTGGTTTCTCAAGAATTTTTAAAATCCTGTCTGAAACAGCGGTCGCATCCCATGGCCCCTCAATCTGATCTAATAAAACGATAAATTCATCACCGCCAATCCTGGAAACCATGTCACATGACTGTTCCTGAAATGAAGATGTACTGCTCTTGTTTTTTCTGAGAGAGTTATTAAGCCTAAAAGCTGTTTCCTTAAGAAGTATATCGCCACCCTGATGGCCATAGGTATCATTAATCTGCTTGAAATTATCAAGGTCAATAAAAAGCAAAGATAATTGATATTTTTTTGTATCGGCAATAGCTATTATCTTCTCGAGATAACCGTTAAACATCACCCTGTTTGGCAAGCCAGTTAAACTATCATGGTTCGCAATATAGTTTACTTCTTCATGAGTTTGCTTAAGGTTTTTGCTCATATCATAAAATGATTTCGAAAGAATGCCTATTTCGTCATTTCTATTGAGATCTAATTCTATATCCAAATTCCCGCTACCAATTTCCTGCACGGCGAAACTTAATGCATCAATCGGTCTCATGATTAACAATCGTAACGTTAAGAGAACCAGTAAAACAACTAAAAAAGTGACAACGAAAGTAATAACAAGAACAGTTTTTCCAAGTTCATAACTATCATTGATCAAATCACTTTCAGGTAGAAAGGCTATCAGATTCATGCCGGATGCAAGTTGACGCCAGTAAGAAAAAATAATATCGTCATTAACCTTGATACTAGACCTGGTATCGCTATCCTCCATTGGAATATTCTCAGCGAGTAATCGCATATTATTTTCTGCATCACTTTTAGTAATATTATCCGGGGTAAATAATATATTTCCAGTTGAATCAACAACTGAAAGATAACCAGAGTCACCAATGGAGTTGTTGTTAATTTCTTTATTTAGATTAGACAGATCCAGTAAAATAGCTAAAACCCCCCTGGCTTTTGGTTTGGCTCCAAGGGCATCTACAGCATCATCGCGCATTACCAGGCTACGGCTAATTAATAACGAATATTTCTGAGTATTTTCATCAAAAATAACACGTGTGTTTTCGATATTGGTCGAATTCAATATTTCTTTAAAATAGGCTTCATCTGCAATATCTTCCTTGATATTCTGTGTTTTCCCTGAACTCCAATACACATCCTCATAACCATCAGGAGTAATAAATTTTACTTCGACATATTCAGGCATCGAATCTTGTAGATTCTTAAATAAAGATAAAACAGTAGGTAATAAAACGTCATAGCGGATAACTTCATCACTAGACACAGCATATTTTTTAATAATATGGTGCTCTGCAAGCATTCTCAAATTTGATTTAGCTGCCTGCTCCGCATTAAAAGTGTAGCGAGAAATCTGGTCAAGAAGTGTAATAACACGCGTATTCAACCGAACTTCTGTACTTTCTCGCATTTTATTAAATGAAACAGCGCCAATCATTAAAATTGGAATGATGATCAATGGCATCAGTAGCAATATTGATTTTGATTTAAGATTCATCTTAATAAAAATTAACTACTTAGTGTAATGAAGAAAAATACTTGCTCTTTTTCTACTACTTTTAGGTGAGAGCTCAGCATAAAACTCTGAAAAATTTAATAATGATTTGTCAGGATAAATAACTGGATCTTCAAGGACTTCTTTAGAAAGGAGTTTCATTGCTTCAATATTTGGTGTTGCCAGATATAATTCTTCGGCATTAACAGCTGCCCATTTTGGTTCGTTAATAAAATTTAAAAAATTTGTAGCAACACCAGTATTCGAGGAATCTGCAGATAATACAAAATAATCTACCCAGATATTGCCACCTTCTTCCGGCAGCACATACGTAATGTTTTCATTATGCTCCGCAACATTTAATGCATCACCACCATAAAGAGTCGCTGCAACTATCTCACCTGTAACCAGACCAGATTCTTTTTCAAGCGTCAAATAACCGAACTTTTTAACATGGGGTTTTTGAGCCATTAATAATGATTGTGTCTCATTAAGTTCATTTATATCGTTACTGTTGAGAGAGTACCCCAGTGCCTTTAAACCCATACCAATCAAATCACGTGATGATAGAACCATTAATATCTTTCCCTGCAATTCCTTTTCAGGCTTCAGTAAGTCCATCCAGCTGGTGATTGGTTTTGAGACTAGATCTTTTCGATAGGCAATGCCCAATGTGCCCCAGAAATAAGGCACACCATAGTCCACAGCAGAATCAAAGGCAGTCAACCAGCGCTTATCAATGTATTTGGTATTGGGAATAGCCTTTGAGGGTAAAGGTTGCAGCCATCCCTGTCGGCGGTAGTTATTAATTGTTATGCCATTAACCAGAATCAGGTCGAAACCAAGGCCTTTAGTTTCAAGAAGAATACGGTCTCTTGTATAATCCGATTCATAAAAAGTCTGCTTTACTTTGACATTGAATTTTTTCTCGAATGCCTTAACCATATCGGCAGAAAGGTACTCTGACCAGGTAAGAATACTTAACTCTTTTGCTGTTTCAGCGCTATATACCGGTGAGATATAAAATAAAGCAACAAAAACGAAAATACATGAACGAAGGGTGTATCTATTAAAACGTCTGACCTGTCTGCCGCGGTTATCCATACTCACTCTCTGCAAAACTTTTCTACTGTTATAAAGAAATCTGCCAAATCCACATCGACAATCCTCATTTTGTCTAACTATTAACAAACCTGTGCGTCAATAACTCCCTATATGGTTTTATCACTTCATAATTTGTCATATGAATGGGTAATACTACATGATTCAACCTAAATAGATGTAGGGTTTTTATATTATTTGGCATCCTTTACGCCCCGATATTAATGATTATCATTACCGCAATGATTAACTGCCTTAAGTACCTGATACAACAACGTAACAGCGAATAAACTATCGAGCCTTGATCAATTTACCCTACCTTCACCGTATTATTCCTGTCCCGACTGGCAAGAATCAGCGCATTGTCATCAATCGACTGATAGGACTTAATCAGCCGGTCATAAAGCAGCACATTCACCGTCGCCGCCAGGTTCATACAGCCGATAGTCGGCACATACACCACCGCATCCGCCCTGTCGATAATGGCCTGATTAATCGTACTGTCTTCAGGCCCGAAGATATAAAAAGCATTCAGCGGATGCTCATACTCAGGCAAAGCCATCGCATTCTCAACCAGCTCGACGCAGACAATCTTCAACTCCCCCGCCGCCTCGATAAGATCATCGACCTCAGTCAGCGGAATATTCTCGCCCCACTTTCGGCTGATATCCGGCGCATTGGGATTAAGCGTCATCGCACGCCTGTAACGATTACCCGTATAAAAAACACTATCGACGCCATAGTTGCCAGAGGCACGCATCACAGAGTGGACATTGTCCGGGCTTTTGGGGTTGATTAAACCGATACTGATTTTGGATTGTTTCATGTGGGGTATTTTATAGAAGAAAGGCTTAAAGCGTCAGCCGGGACACGCAATAGTGCTATTGCGGCTAATACCACCTATAGTGGTAACTAAACCAGGTAACAAAAAGGAAGGTTATGTGTTTTTCTGTCGGTGTTAGCCTTACTAGTGCGGTAATTTTAGTACCGCTTGGACTGTACGGTTTAAAGAAAACATTACGCGTAAATAAAGCATATTGGGCATTTGCTTTACTGCCAATTGGTTTTGGAATGCAGCAGGCATTTGAAGCTGGCGTATGGTGGGCACTTGATACCAATAACACTGAAATATTACGCCTGTCCGCATTGGGATTCTTGTTTTTTTCACACCTGTTCTGGTTAGTGTGGATTCCGCTATCCAGCTATTTTGTCGAGACCATAAAAAGACGCAGAATTTTATTTTTACTGATAGCTATTATGGGCGCTATCAGTGGCACAACCATGTTCCTATCATTCATACTTCATTCCAGCTGGCTGACGGTATCAGTGGTTAATCATTCTATTCACTACCAAACTGCCCAGATATATGATGACTATTTTCCCGAGATCGTTCTCAGGACAGTCTACCTGTTGATGGTTTTACTCCCGCTGCTGCTCTCATCGAAGAGGCATCTCAGGCTGCTTGGCATACTCATGCTGCTCTCAATGATCGCAACACTGACATTATTCAGCTTCACATTTATTTCAGTCTGGTGTTATTTTGCAGCCTTAATTTCGCTGTATATCTATTACAGTATTCTCATAAAAAGGGATGATATAGCGCGTCAGTCTTTGTAGGGTGTGGGTACAGAAAGGGGGTGTGCTGGGTTAGGGGTTTTTTTCAAAAACTTCATCACGGTGGTATTCAATATATTCCTGATGTTGGTTATCGAGGTTTCATCATCGTTTTTAGGTGCATTGACCTATGTACCAACTAGACTAAACTTTAAACCGCCAGAGGGTGCTGTTGTTTAATTATTAACAGGATATTAGTTATGAGTGAAAAACCAAAAAAATGGGAACTGGTCTCCTGGGAACTTTTTCATGATATGGCTCGCCAGCTAGCCTTCATGATTCAGGAAGATTCTTATCAACCCGATATCATTATTGCCATTGCCCGTGGTGGCTATACCCCGGCCCGCATCCTCTCCGATTATCTGGGGGTTATGGACATGACCAGTTTCAAGGTGAAACACTACAAGGCATCCCACAAGCAGGTAGAAGCCCGCATTGAACACCCACTGGCCGCTGATATCAGCGGGCAGAAAATATTACTGGTGGATGATGTCAGTGACTCCGGTGATACCTTTGATGTGGCTATAAAACACATCCATGATTGTGCCAAGCCGGCAGAAATCAGAACTGCCGTGTTACATCATAAAACCGTATCCAGATACACACCTGATTATTACACCCGCGAAGTAAAGGAATGGCACTGGATCACCTACCCCTGGGCAGTGATGGAAGACCTCACCGAATTTATTAAAACCATGGAACCCGCAGCAACCAGCCATGAGGACGTGGCGAAAAGGCTCCGGGCTGATTATGGTGTGGAAGTCCCCACACAACTATTGCAGGACGCAATAAAACTGAACCGGCTTAAAATCTGGGGAGAGTGATTTCTTCCAGGGTATTTGGGGACAGGGTGCAGAACGTCTGTATAGATCACTGGTTTTTACTGTGAGCCAAATATCCCTATTTTCTTAAAAGCCTTATTGCAGTGGTATTTAATATAGCAGTCACGAAACTTTGTTTAACTTTTTCAATTTGTACAAAACAAAATAGTATATTCCGGCGCCAGCTAAACCACTGTAAATACAAAACTTGTGCAAGTTGTCGATACTTATCGTACCAAGTAACGGCTTTGCCGTGTTTACAGGATAAAACAGCTCAACATCACCGTGCATTATCGCATCGAGTATCACGTGGCTGTAACTACCAACAAAAGCGCTCAGGAAAGTAACCCACCATAATATTTTTACGGGGTTTTCCTTTTTAGATATCTCCAGCAACAACAGGCCAAATTCAGAAAGGTATTTACCCGTCAGCGCTGCAAATAAACCGAGCAGGCTGGCACCCGCAAACGTGTGTGAAAAACCGTGAAGGTGGCCTTCTCCACTAAGCATGACGAACAGGGGCTGAATATCCATCACAATTTGTGTCCAGCCAAATACCATCAAACTAAAACTGCCGTGCAGGAATGATTTTATTAGGAGACCTGGGCCCATGTGGAGTGGAGTGAATGGCATGGTGGTTGGTTAGGATTTTTTAATTGTATCTAAAATAAATTCAACAAACGGCACAATGTTCTCATCCCCAGAAGCCGCCTCAAGCGCAACCATATATTGATCTCTTGTTTCCTGTTTTATGATCACCCATTTGTAACCACCGACAATGAATAAAAAATTCATTAAGAATCTGGCTGTTCGGCCATTACCGTCCATGAATGGGTGGATATAACCAAGAACAAAGTGAGCAAGAATTGCTTTAACCGGATACGAAGTCTCTTCAGCTATGCAGTCCTTTAGTGCATCCATACAATCCATCAACTGCTCACTTGCAGGTGGTACGTGTCTTGATTTTCTAATGTAAATTGGCCCTTTCCTGAAACCTGCTAAATCGCTATCACTAACTATCCCCGCAACAACACAAGGTTTGAATAATGATGTATACCATTGAGTTATTCCTATATCGATCAATAAGTTTAGATCACCCCCGTTGTGTGCGGTCGCAATCGATTCTAAAACTTTATTAAAGGCATCATAATAACCCCTTGCAGCAAGCGCATCTTTAGCCTCATGATCACGTTCAATGGTTTCTGGTGACCAGTCACCATTACTGACACGTTCAATTAAATCAGGAGTTACTTTATAACCTTCTATAGACAGGGAGTTATATGCATCATGAATATACACCTCACTAATCATCGCCAATGTTTCACCAATCGGCCTGGCATAAAAATCAAACTCGGGATATTGTCCTTCATAGCGGTCCAGAATACTTCCGCGCATTTGTTGCCACATAATTCTAATTCTAGTTGCACTAGCTGCTTCCTTGATCATTCTTCCAAGCTGAACTGGTGGCTTATCGAATGGATCAACAAATTTTATCTTCTTTAGTCCAGCCCCCGACATAATTGCTTTTAATTTTTCACTCTCGGCTATCATACTCAATACTTCATATGCGCCAATGATTCTTCCTGCTGAGGCGATATTTCTTGAACTTATTAACGCATCTGCCAGCGCATCAAAATTAGCGTTTTTTAAAGCTATCTGCATACTCAATGGATTATTTCTGTAGGCAACAGGCGTCGAACTCACTATGGCACTTTCAAGAGAATAAATATTTAGCCCACGAAAACTAATTAAACTCTCGGGCCTATTTTTACTGTTCGTCACACAAATACTCATGTTGTTTGGTAGCTCTGTTACAGTCCATATAGCCTCATCACTCAGTACAAACACAACTATTTGGCCAGGCATCGAATTATTGTCGGTCAACAGATCCAGAGAGGCTTCTGAGCTGAGCCAATAACTGTCTTTGAAACGAGATGATAAATACTGTTCTATAAACCCCCACATTGATTCATACCAAAGTGCTGATTCACCTGCTTTTTGTGCAGACAAGTCCGCATCAAGCAAATACCATCCCTTTATTATCTTTTTAAGGTAGCCATTTTTGATCAGTAACGCTTGCTGTTTAGGTTTTATATTTTTATGGTAAACAATATGCCCAATGGCACTATCGCTGGCACTATGAAGCGCTTCAACAAGTAGTTGATTTTCTGTTTTTGCCATGACTCGTCCTACCTACATAGTGTTAAAAAAATTAGCAGCTTCATTACTTCGATATAACTATATGAAACATTTTTCCACTGATAACAACAACCAGGTTTTAGTGTCTCGCTAATACCAGGTTATTGCGGATTATACACCCAGGCTTTATCGGATCACAATACCAGGTTATTACGAATTACATAACCAGGTTTTAATGGGCTGCAATACCAGGTTATTAGAGTACAAAATCGCAATAATAAGGTCAATCTCAAGGTTATTGAGGTTTAGAGTCAGGTTATTAGAGCTTTATAGCCAGATTATTGGGGTTCAAGACCAGGTTATTAAAGTACAAGAGCCAGTTTATTTTGGTTCAAGGCCAGGTTATTAGGGTGCCATAGCCAGGTTATTTTGATTCAAAGCCAGGTTATTAGAGTACCATAGCCAGGGTATTGGGGTTCAAAGCCAGGTTATTAGGTTTCAGAGCCAAAGCTTTTCATTGCAGAGAAAAAATAGTTAGTTTTCCTCAATATTATCAATTAACAAACTAATCATTCGATTATTCAGATCAACAGAATTTTTGTTTTCATAGGACTTTAAATTCTGTCTTTCCGTGCCAAGTTTCCTGGCAAGTTCAGATGCCGATTTTGAACCAGATATCACTTTCAACTTCTCAATTATTTCTTTATTAGTTAGTATTTTTTCGCTCATTATGTAATAGATACCTTTACAAATGTAATAAATAGTATTACAGTATACACTCATTAGCGAAGGAGAGAATTATGGAAGTTTTATTAGCTAGCTGTGGAAATCCCGATCATTACCAGGACCCGGATCAACCTATGTGGGGCTGTGAAAGTGATAGTAAAGTTTCAGTTAAATCACTGGAAGAAGCATCAGCAGCATGCAGGAGTTTTATAGAACGTAATGAACTAGGTAATGGAAATTGGGCTGGTGGGGATGTATATGAAGGAGATAAACATATAGCCACAATAGCCTACAACGGTCGAATAATGGATCCGAAGTAATAAAAAAGCTTATGGCAGGACTGCCAATATTGGTCGCCCTGCTTCAAGTTTTTCTGTTAGAAGTTGAGGTTTGTTCATGTATGAAAAAGAATTAATCGCTGTAGGAGTTGGTGATGTGCCTGCCTGGTTAGCTGATGAGGGTCTTGAGCTAGCTGTGGAATATTTCGAGGATAACAGTCTCAGTCCTCAGACTTGTTTTGAAGCAAAAAATGATCAGAGTGATAGTGAGTTAGCTATGCACTGGGATAAAGCTGAGAAACTGACTAATAATGTCCTGCTTGGTGATTCACGATATGACAATTCAATGATCAGTTTAGATTTTGATGTCTATTAGAGGACTTTCATTGATGTGGAGATAAATATCAGGTCTTTTGATAATCTGATTCAAAGTAGGAGCTATCGCCTGTTTTTATCCAAACGTCCAGATTGCCAATTACATCCTGAAATACCTCAGCTTCACGCGTTGTGCATTCCCATATCACAGCAACCCGCCAACCCTGGTTTGTTAATTCATTAAGCACGCGCTGATCGCGTTTCTGATTATCCTCAAATTTATTTTTCCATTTATCAGCATAATCCCTGTCTGAATAAGCCAGCTTACAACCTTGGTGCTGATGCCAGTAACAGCCGTGAGTAAATACCGCGACCTTAAGGCTACGCAAAACGATATCGGGTTTGATTTTACCGACTTTGCTATCAAGTCTGAAACGGTAGCCGAGTCTGTGTAGAGCCTTGCGAGTGAGCACTTCGGGTTTTGTGTTGCTGCTTCGTATGCCGGACATCATTCGGCTACGGGTTTTTTTGTCTACGTTATCAACCATATAGATATATCTTGTATAAACATCTGGTGTTTGATTGAAATCCTGGTAATCTAGTCGGATTTTTCATATCCAAAAGTATCACAAAGTGAGCGAGCCAGTAAAAATAATCGATTTGTTCGCCGGACCGGGTGGTCTCGGCGAAGGATTCTCGGCCTATCGCCCAGAAGGCAAACAGGCTTTCAAAATAGCGATTTCTATAGAGAAGGAAGATAGTGCTCACCGCACCCTTTTGCTTCGCTCATTATTTAGGCAATTTGATCACGATAAAGTACCTGAGGCTTATTACTCATTTCTGCGCGGTGAACTTGGGAAGCATCCGGAAGATGAACTTTACCAGCATCCAGATATTAAAGAGCATTTAGAGAAAGCTAAAAAAGAAGCGCAGAAAATAGAGTTAGGTAAAGACAAACCTACAGAAGTTTATAAAAAAATACGCGATGCAATTGATGGTGATGAATGTATTCTCATTGGTGGTCCACCCTGTCAGGCGTATTCATTAGTGGGTCGTGCCCGTAATGCTGGTAAGAAAGACTATGTAGATACAGAAGATCACCGTAATTATCTTTATAAGGAATACCTGAAAATTATTTCAAAATTTCAGCCTAAAGTTTTTGTAATGGAAAACGTAAAGGGAATACTTTCAGCCAAGGTTGGTAATGAGAAGATATTTGATTCTATTCGTGAAGATTTACAGAACCCTTATAATGCGACTAAAGTTAAAGCAGATAAAGGAAGAAAAAAACATGAATACAAAATCTATTCTCTTGTAACAAAAACAGACGATACACCAGACCCGCATGATTTTATTATTCGCACAGAGGATTATGGTATTCCACAGGCTCGGCACCGAGTAATTTTACTTGGTGTTCGACAAGATATAGCAGACAAGCTTGACGATTTTGAAAGATTACAGACTGTAGATGATAAACCCACAGTTCGACATGTTATATCCGATCTGCCCAATTTGCGTAGTCGTTTATCCAAAAGCAAAGACTCAACTGATGCATGGCGTGACAGCATAGTCAGAATGAATGAAGAAATGCTTGGTCAGCTAAAAAATGATGATCATGTTCCGAATAAGGTCTATAACGAATTGATTGATCAGCTGGAAAAGATCTTAAAGTCACCTTCGAAAACAGGCAAAGACAAAGGGTTAAAACGAAGTAAATCTGGTTATAACGAAAAATTATCAAGTGAATTACAGAAATGGTATAAAGACGATGAATTAGGTTACTCTATTGTTAATCACGAAACACGTGGTCATATTGTAAGCGATTTACACCGATATATTTACTACAGTACATTCGCTAAAAAAATGAAAGTGTCACCCAAGTCAAATAACCTGCCTAGAGTTCTTTGGCCTAATCATGATAACTTTGATACTGGTAAATTTGCCGATAGGTTTCGCGTGCAACGCGCAGATCATCCTGGTACAACAGTTACAAGTCATATTTCAAAAGATGGGCACTACTTTATTCATTATGAACCTAAACAATGTCGTAGTCTTACGGTAAGAGAAGCAGCCAGGATTCAGACATTTCCTGATAATTATTATTTTGTTGGGAATCGAACTCAGCAGTATGTTCAGGTTGGGAATGCTGTGCCGCCGTTTTTGGCGTTTAAGATAGCGAAAATTGTTAATAAAATAATTTCCACTAGCTGCTAGATTGTTGATATAAATTCATAGTTCATTAAACAATGTTGCGGTTTAAAGTATAAAGCTATGACTATTCATTGAGTACTGGTAATAAGTCATTAATTTCATTGCTAACTACGGCGATATCGAAATCGGGCGACCCTTGTCTTGCATAATAAGATGAGAAACGACTTACGATATCTTTGTAAAATGATGTTGATATTGAGCAGATAGGTTTATATGTGTCATCAAAGTCACCTATTTTAATATTGCTTACACGCTGAAAATCTAAGACGTTAGGCGTTAGCTCGCCGAAGTTGGGTAAAAAATGATATCTCGGTTTATTATTGTTTACATACGTAGAAATAACTGCTTTTCTGGATTCATTTTTTATTTTACCTAATATATCAGTTGATTCTAAAAGATTTACCAAATCAACTAACTGGATATGTTTGGCCTTCTCTTGGGCAAGATCACATGATGGGGTGATTATCATGGCATAATTATTATCGGTTTTATGTTTAACAATTAGACCTGCTGAGAGACCAGGTTTTACTGGCGGGTAAATATAAATTTCAGCTCGATTTCTCTTGTCATCACAACCATTATTATCAGAGGCTAAAATTTCCTGAAGATGCGAAAGTGTGTAACGAAGAAGTTGCTTCTCCTTAACCTCAGAAGCTAAATCAATTTGTTTCCAGTGCGATATAGCTTCTGGCAAGTGCTCCCAAAAAACCTTGTTTAATGCATTCTCTAATATTCCTTTGCCCCCCAATATATTTGTTAACCCAGTTTGATAAACGTTTAATAATTCGTTAAATATATCGTCATAGCCGTCTTTACCTCTAATATAAAGACCGATATATCCTGGTTCACTACACTTCATTTCACGTGGTGTTCCTGTATATACTGCTATTGGAATTCTATATTCTTCATGAATTCTTGCTATAACTTTATTACCACCTTCCTTGTCCTGGTTCAATTTCAAATCGATAATTGCGCCATCAAAGGTACCGTCAAGCTTTTGAAAAGCCTCATCTGCATTGCTTACTTCAACTGATGATATTTTTATATTTTTTTCTATTTCGTATCTTTTTAGCGTACTTTTATAATCTTTAATGCTCTCTGGATCATCCTCTACTAATAAAATCTTCATGTTTATTTTTCCTTTTTTTGAATTCTAAAATATGCGCCTGAATCTGACTCAAAGGCTTTTAATTCCAAGTTGTTCCTTGCTGCTGCTTCACCAGCTATTGCGAGGCCAATACCAGTACCGCCCTGTTTTGTCGTAAATTCTGGTTCAAATATTAGATTTTCATCGATCAATTTGGTATCAATGCCTGGCCCACTATCTTTATAATTTAATAAATTAAACTGATTGTTTATAGCTGTTACTTTTATATCAATGCATTTAACAGGGCACTTTTTTTCTGTGATCCAAAAAAGGCTATTATCTAACAGATTAGTTAGAATCACATATATATCACTGTCCCATCCAATAAAAGAAATGTCATTTGAACATTCAATATTAACCATCACTCCGTTCTTAATGAATTCATTTTCATAAACGGCTACAGATTTTTCTATTGCAGGTCTTAAATAGAACTCCTTTATTTTCCCTCTCCTTGCCGTAGAAAGTGGATCAAGCCTACTAAAAAGGTCGGTAAATATTTTAGAATTATATGAAACACCATTGGCAATGTTTAAGATTTCTGTAATGAGATCGTCAGATGGGTTTTTCTGAAACTCTTTTGCCCAAAAGTTTAAGTTTTTTATCTGGTTCTTGAAGAATCCAAGCGGCTTTCTTCCCTCATGCATTATCACATTAATTATTTTTCCTAGTGTTGCTTGCCCTTGGTATATAGTAACTTTCTCTTTTATATCTTCTACAAGCTTTGCGTTATCTTCTTCCTTTTGACTAAGTAACTCTATTATTTCCTCTGCTTCTTTATCATCTATCCCATTAATTTTTAATTTTTTCCTTACCTTATCTTTAATGTCATCAAAGGAAAATAATCTTTCAAAATCTTGTTCTATTTTAAGTGCTGACCTGGTTAGGCCTGCCTTTCTTCTATATAAAAAACGCCTTTGTTGTAGTTCATTAATAACTTCTCCTACAATATTTATCAAATCGTCATAAGCCCTGTTTTCTTTTAATCCGTCACGAGCACTTTTCTCCTCTAATGATGATTTAAGTTCGTCTTCTATTTTCACAAACCCTATAACCTGATTGCTACCTATGCACATTGATGGGTTTTGTATTCTTTTGTTGTTTAATTTTAGCCAGTCGAAATCAGGATCACCCAGAGGTCTTATGCGAAAACCGTTTCTATATACTCCAACGCCATTAGAGCTATTTAACAAATTTTTCGCTTGGGTTTTGTTTAAATAATCTCCTTCATCATTCTTGAGGCCTCTTTTTATTAAAGAATCAATTGATTCTGATTCTCTATCATAAGCTCGAATGTCAATTTCTACAGAACCACATAATGTGTCTCTGGTTAAATTAAATTCTATTATCTCACTTTCAATATTTTTTGTTTTTTGCGATTCATATATAAGCTCGCCTTTACCTGTTGAGTCAATTTTTCCTGATATTTTATAATCAAAAAACTCAACTAACGGATAAGGCTCTATCTTCTTTTTAGCATTTAAATTAGGTTCTTCCCAAAAATTATTATATGTTAAGAAAATGTCAAATTTTCCAATTTCTTTTGACTCATGTGCGGGTGATATTAATTTCTTTAGCTCATATTCAAGTTTTTCAAGTTGCCTTTCATCCCATACATCAACGAAATCATCATGACCAGTAATAGTTATTCTTGTTCCCTGTTGCTTAACTGTTGTAGATGAGCTGATTGTTATTTCAACATCATCCATGTATTTCGCATTTTCGAAATCTTCCCAGTTCAATGATAGCTCGGTCGTTTCGCCCGATGGGGTTGTTGTTTCTAGTAACATTTTATTTCCAAGGATTGCAGCGGCATATCTGCCGATGCCTTTTTTTCCTTGCATTGTCCTGCCCTCAGGACTCACTTTCCTTATTAGTTTGTCATCAGTAGAAGGTATTAGCCATTTTTCAACAACCACATCTCTTGTCATTCCATGTCCGATGTCTTCAACTATTATGGTTATCTCTTCTTCATCAGGAGATAACGAAAATATGATATTAACGCTTGGAGAATCTGCGTCATATGCATTCTTAACTAACTCCATTACGGCAGAATAATTATCTTTAATGAGGTCTCGGCCAATAGACAAAACATGTCGTCCAGCAGGCCTTAATTTATGTTTGCTAACTTGATTTGACATGTATGTGTTCACTTTTTAATGGTAAGTATTTTGCGTTGCTCTTCATTCTTAATATCTGTTTTTATTATTGTTTTCTTGATACTACACGACTTCAATAAAGGCCTCTACTGTTGAAAGTAGCGTGGTTAAGACATGACGAAAATAACCTCACCTCACCTCACCCCAACCCCAACCAACACCCCAACCCCAAACCAAACCCCCTCCTCCCCAAGCAGGTTTTTGATCTCCTCCCGATGCCCTATCTCAAACTCCCTCTGCTCTTCCCCAGTCAACTGGTTCAACAACCCCCGCCACCCCGCATTCCAAACCACAACCCACCACAACTGCGCATCGGTCATCTGGTAACCCAGCGGTTCGTGGTGAACACTGACGTCAGCGGTATCAAAGCCCTGCTGGATCATTTTTTTGCGGTCGTTGTTTTCCATAGTTATTTTATAGGTTCCATCATTTCAACAGATTTTAATAGTTCTTCTGTTATTGCTATTAGTTCTTGAAGTAAATCTGGTGTTATTTCCAGATGACCTTCATATTCGGCAAGGTTTCGTTGTTTATGGCACTTGTCCAGTACACGCCATTTTGCATTTTCAAGACCAGCTGTATGTTGTAAGCACTGGAAAACCAGGTAACGGTTATCTGAACGATAGCCATGCCAACGCATTGCTGCTAATGAAAGTGCATGTGCTGCTCCGTAGGCTAATGAGAATGCGCTGTCTTCAGATAGACCTTCAATTTTTGCATCCCTTAGTCGTAGTCTTGCCGAAGCCAGCATGCCATCAAATTCATTTTGATTGGGCGGTTCGCTTTTAAGTTGATTAATTTCTACTAATTTATCCAGTTTCTTTAATGTCATTTTCACTTCCTTTTATCCATATTTTTGGTTGTTCCATTACCTTTGTTATAAATGCATTATTTTCTTTCAATCTGGTTTTTATTTGTTCGTTTGTGTAAATCGATGGATTAATGGGACGACCCAGGGATTTTTCTGCAGAAATTAAGACAGCCATTAAATCTGCATAAGCCAGTGAGTCTGATGCTACCAGTAAATCAATATCACTGCTGGCCGTTTCAGTATTTTTAGCTATTGAGCCATAGATGAATGCCATGTCTATCTTTATATCTATAGGTTTTAGTGCTGATCTGATTACTTCAGCAATGCCAAATGTTTTACTGACGATGGATAGTAATTCTTCGTAGATGGGGCATTCAGTATTTGCCTGATAATGGTGTTGATTGCCGATTTTTGTAAAAGTTAGAATACCCGCTGCTAGCATGCGATCAAGTTCACGCTTTATCGTTGCTACGCCCATCCCCGTTAAGCGTATGATTTCTTTTGTGTAATAGCTTTTTTCAGGGTGTGCGTACAATAGACTCAAAACATTACGTTGAGTTGTTGTAAATAATGCTTCGCTAAGTTTGCTCATATTCTGGCTACTTAATAGTTCACAATTAGTGCACTATAGTTCATATTTTATGAACTTTCAAACAGTAATTCCAGTTGTAAAAATAATCAATGTTATGATTTAAGTTTTCTAAACTGTGAGTATTCGATAATCGCTACTAAATCGATAAAACGACCCATGTCCAGCTATCTAACCTCCCTCCTAATAGCCCTGTTCCTGATAAACGCTTTCATGTTCTACCAGCAACCAAACATGACCTTCTTCCCGCTGGCTAAACTGGATGGCACGCCGGCAAACTGGGGCATGGATTACGAAGATGTAAGCCTGCAAACCACCGATGGTGTTGCCCTGCATGGCTGGTACGTACCTGCCGCCGGGTCTAATCAGGTGCTGCTGTTTTTCCACGGTAATGCGGGCAACATTTCGCACCGTCGTGAATCGCTGGAGATTTTCCATCGCCTCGGCCTGAATGTGCTGATGATCGATTACCGTGGTTATGGCCAGAGCCAGGGTTCGCCGAGTGAGGCCGGGTTATATATGGATGCTTCGGCGGCCTGGTCTTATTTAATCGATGAGAAAGGTTTTGCTGCCAATGAGGTGGTGATTTTCGGGCGTTCGCTGGGTGGTGTGGTGGCGGCTGATCTGGCTTCTAATGTACCGGCGCGGGGTTTGGTTCTGGAGTCGACGCTGAGTTCTTCCCGCGACTTTGCGCACCTGGCCTTCCCTGTTTTGTCGCGGCTGGTTTTTATGCGTTATGACTTTGCCAGCGCGGCGAAGATGCCGCGGGTGAATATGCCGGTGCTGGTTTTACATAGCCCCGATGATGAGATCATGCCGTTTGAGCTGGGTGAGGCGTTGTTCGCCGCGGCGCATGAGCCGAAGGTTTTTGTGCGCATGCGCGGTGGCCATAATGATGGTTTTGTTGTTAGCCAGCCGGAGTATGAGTTGTCGCTTGGGGAGTGGTTGGGCACATTGTAAAGCGGCTTTGATTGGGCGCATAATATTGAGGGAACATTTCTTTTTCATGGAGGTGAGCTATGAATACGCATCAGCGGTTACAGCAAACGATTAGTGATATGGTCGATGATCATCGCGGCGTTCTCGCTGCAGATGAAAGTGCACCGACCATTAAGAAGCGCTTCGCGGCGATTAATCTTGAATCCACCGAAGAAAATCGCCGTTTTTATCGTTCCCTGTTACTCGAAACACCCGGTCTGGGTGATTACATCAGCGGCGTTATTCTGTTTGAAGAAACACTGACTCAAAAAAATGCTGCGGGTATGACCATACCGGATGTTGCCTGGAGCCAGAAAATCGTGCCCGGTATTAAGGTTGATAAGGGAACTGAAGCGCTCGCCGGTGCGCCGGGTGATCTCATCACCAAAGGTCTGGATGGGCTGGCTGATCGATTAGTGGTTTATGCCGATCAGGGAGCACGTTTTGCCAAGTGGCGGGAGGTTTACCCCATCACTGCGACCAATCCGACACCGCTGGGCGTACACGCCAATGCCGAGAGGCTGGCGCATTATGCGATTGTCTGTCAGGAACTCGGGGTTGTGCCGATTGTTGAGCCAGAAGTGTTGATGGATGGTGAACATGAAATTGCGCGTTGTTCGGAGGTGACTGAACAGGTTCTGCATGCGGTATTTGATGCACTACGGTGTTATGGCGTAACACTGGAACATATGATTCTAAAACCGAATATGGTGTTGCCGGGTAAGGATTGTCGAACAGCGTCGCCTGAGGAAATTGCTGAGGCGACTTTAAGGGTGTTTCGGCGAACTATTCCTGCGGCGGTGCCCAGTATTAATTTTCTTTCTGGTGGCCAGTCACCCGAAGAAGCGACGGCTAATCTAAATGCCATCAATCAGCTGGGCGGACCCTGGCAATTGAGCATTTCCTACGGTCGCGCATTGCAGCAACCGGTGTTGCAGGCGTGGCAGGGTAAAGCAGAAAATGTCGAGGCTGCGCAGGCCGCGTTGTTGAAACGTGCTCGCCTCAATAGCCTGGCTAGACAGGGACAATATACGACGGCGATGGAATCGGAATAAGGTGGGCGGTGGTTTGTTGCAATTTGAAACGGTGCTGTGCGAATGAATTCGCACCTACTGGGTTCGCTCGATCAGGCTCTCTACCTACACCCTGTCACAAACGCTCTTCTTTGTGGTGCCATACTCGCAGAATGTATATTTGTTCTGTGTGTATCAAATAGCGTGCAATGTAATTGCCGATAATTAAATCGCGGATCATTTCTGGATTTGGTGCCAGCGCTACTTCAAGGCCAAGGTAGGGAAATGTCTTTAATTGAGAGATGCCTTTCTGTATTAATGCTGCAATTTTTTGAGCTGCTTGCGGGTTCTTACTTGCTATGAATTCCCTTAATCGTATCAAATCACCGATGGCCTCTGGTGTGTACGATAGCTTCATATTTTAGGCGGACTGAGTTCGCCTTCCTTACCCCAGCTTTCAAGCCACGCATTGACTTCTTTTTCGTCAAGCAGATTATTTGATTTGACGGAGTCTATGGCTTCCAGGGTTTCATCCCATCTTTTTTCATCTAATAACTTGCGCTCTAAAAACTCTTTAATTGCTTGATTAATTAGATAGTTTTTACTTCTATCGAGCTTGGTTGCGAGTTTCTCCAATGGGGCTTCTATCTCGGCCTGTAATCTGATACTGGTTACGCCCATGGTGATACCTATACAAATAATTACTATGTATTACATTGTATGCTTCAGGCGATTTATTACAATGGTTTTGAGCTAGTTGAGCTTATTAACGATGAGCCGATAAAAGTGGGTTATTCGGCTCATGTTCAAGTTATGAGTTTAGTTCCTTTATGATCTCCCCTGCCGCTCTCACCTTTGTAACCCCAGCCACACTTTTCCCCGCCTGCCAGAAGTCCCGCTTTCCGGTTTTGTCCTGCAGTGCTTTTTTCAGGTTGATGACGGAGCGCAAGGTATAGAACATGCGCATCAGGTGTTTGGTTTTTGCGCCTTTTAATAACCATTTTGCCATCGGCCCGGCTCGTGTGCCCATGCCTTTGATGCTGGCGGTGTTGATGACGGAGACGGGTACGCCGGTGATGCGTTCGGAGAGCACGATGTCGGTTTCCTGTGAGTCGATGATGGCCTGTTTGTAGGCATCCGAGGCGCTGCATTCTGTTGTGGCGATGAAGGCGGTACCCATTTGTACACCTTCGTAGCCGAGTTGCAGGGCGTGCTGGTAATCTTCGGCGGTGCTGATGCCACCGGCGCAGATCAGCGGCACGTTTAAGTCGGCCAGTTCTTCATAGAGTTGTGCGGCGCTTTTCCGGCCGGTGTGGCCACCGGCGCGGTTGTTGACGCAGATCAGGCCATCGACGCCATCTTCCAGGCCTTTGAGGGCGAACTTGCGGTTGGTGGTGTCGTGGTAGACCACACCACCGGCAGCGTGCACACGTTCGACGACCCAGCCGGGCTTGCCCAGTGAGGTGACGAAGAAACGGATGCCTTCTTCCAGTGCGATATCGACCCACTCCTGCATGCGCCGGTGGTAGCGTTTGCTGGATTGTTCGATGAGTGCGTTGAAGCCGATGGGTTTGTCGGTGAGTGTGCGGATATATTTCAGGCCGGCGCGAAACTCGTAGCCGTGCACGTAGGTGAGTGAGATCGGTTGCACGATGCCGATGCCGCCAGCTTCAGAGACGGCAGCGACCAGTTCAGGATTGGAGCACGGGTACATGGCGCCGCAGATGATCGGCGCGGTGATGCCGGTGTGTTTTAACAGGCGGTTTGGTTTAGCAGCCATGTGCTCTGCGCAGCGGTTCTATGGCTGCGAGTAATCTGTGGTCTGTTCCAGTTTCTGTTGATTACTGTCGATTGAATCCTGCGCTGTAATGCCCATCTTTTTGGCCGCATCCAGTGCATCCAACTGGCTTTTGAACGGATTATCGTCACTGACTTTTTTGTGCGTGGCGGTGCTGTCTACGCTCGTTGTTTTCGGTGTTGGAGTCTCGTCCATGTCGGAGCATCCAGCGATGGCTAAAAATGCGATGACTAGTATCGACAGGTATTGGTTCATTGTATCTTCCCCTGAGTATCTGTGATTTGGCTTTTTGCCGAATCGGTTAAGTTTAACTCTAACAGATTAGCCGTATTTTACTATGCCGTAAGGTTGTTTCTGATGGTAGCGGAAATGCGTCGTTTTTCCGCTGGCAATTTAGCACAGACAAATCGCTCAAATTTTGTGTGAATTTGAATACCTGTATTTGATATACATTCGTACTTTAATGCTCACAATATGTGACCATGATCAATTATAGGTATATGGCTTTATATGCAAATAGTCTAATATACGTCCCCTTTTTAGCGGTTTGGAATAATTATTGTGCACGAGTTTATACCTGGTCAAAGATGTATTAGTGATGCTGAGCTTCAAATGGGGCTGGGCACAGTTTTGACGGTTGAATTCCGTACTTTGACGGTGCTGTTTATGGCCACCGGTGAAACCCGTACTTATGCCAAGCTGACAGCGCCCCTCACCCGCGTCGCCTTTGAAGCTGGCGATACCATTACCAGCCATGATGGCCGCAAGGTACTGGTAAAAGAAGTCTGTGAGGTCGATGGCCTGCTTTCTTATGTCGGCATGGATGAAGCCGGTACACTGACTGAAGTAGATGAAGGTCAGCTGGACAACTTCCTGAAGCTAAACCGACCTTCTGAGCGTTTGTTTAATGGCCAGATTGATGCCGACAAGTGGTTTGAGCTGCGTTATGAAACATTGCAGCATCGTCACCGCCTGGCGCACTCTGAGTTGACTGGTTTGACCGGTTGCCGTACCAGTTTGATTCCCCATCAGTTGTATATCGCCCATGAGGTCGCCAACCGTTATGCACCGCGTGTGCTGCTGGCCGATGAGGTGGGTCTGGGTAAGACGATTGAGGCAGGTTTGATTCTGCATCATCAGCTGTTAACCGAACGCGCTCACCGTATTTTGATTGTGGTGCCGGAGACGCTGGTTCATCAGTGGCTGGTAGAAATGTTGCGTCGTTTTAATCTGCACTTCAAGATTTTTGATGAAGAACGCTGGCAGTCATTGCAGGAAGATTTAGACGAAGGTCGTAACCCTTTTCATTCTGAACAGCTGGTGCTGTGTAGCCTGGGTTTTTTGCGCAACAATATGGACTGCTACGAGCAGGCGATGGACGGCGAATGGGATTTGCTGATTGTCGATGAAGCGCATCACCTGGAATGGTCGGTTGAACAGCCCAGCATTGAATATCAATTGATCGAGGGTCTGGCCCTGGTCACGGAAGGTGTGCTGTTGTTGACAGCGACACCGGAACAGTTAGGTAAGGAAAGTCATTTTGCACGTTTGCGGTTGCTCGATCCAAACCGCTTCCACAGTTTTGAGCAATTTATTGCCGAAGAAGAATCTTATGAGCCGATTGCGCAGGTAGTTGAAGACTTGCTCAGTGATAAGGTACTGACCGAACGCGATATAATGACCATCAAAGATACTTTCAGCGAAGGCGATAACCAGGCTTTGTTTGAAGTGCTGGAATCGAGCTTGCAGGTTTCACCAGTAGCAACTACCGAAACACCTGTCAAAAAGAAAGGTTCAACCCTAAGCATATCAAAACGTAAAAAACCGAGTGAAGACGAAGTAAAACCAGTCGGTAATAAACAGGCGAGACTGGAGTTGGTTGAACATTTATTAGATCGCCATGGCACCGGTCGTGTGCTGTTCAGAAATACGCGTGCAGCGGTAAAAGGTTTTCCTGAGCGCGAAGTCTTTGGTTACCCTCTTGCCCTGCCGGAAGCTTATGCCGATTTAAAGTCGGATGACGCTGCGGCGTTATTGACACCTGAGTCGAGCTTGAAAAAATCGGTGACTAAAAAAATATGGACAAACTTCGATCCAAGAATTGAATGGTTGGCCGGTAAACTTGGCGAGCTGGTTTCAGAAAAGGTTTTAGTGATCGCGGCGCATGCTGAAACGGCGCTGGATATTGCGCAACATTTAAAAACCAAAACGGGAATTCATGCGGCGGTTTTTCACGAGGGTTTGAGTATTGTTGAACGCGACCGTGCAGCGGCTTATTTCGCCGACAAGGAAACCGGCACGCAGGTTTTGATCTGTTCCGAGATTGGCAGTGAGGGCCGCAACTTCCAGTTTGCGCATCACATGGTGCTGTTTGATTTACCATTGAACCCCGATTTACTGGAACAACGTATTGGCCGTCTGGATCGTATTGGCCAGACCGAGACTATACGAATACATGTGCCCTATCTTGAAAACAGTGCGCAAGCAGTAATGTTTAACTGGTATCAAAATGGTTTGGCCGCGTTTGAAAAAACCTGCCCAATTGGCCACACTGTTTATTCGCGTGTTGAAGAAAGCCTAATGATGGCATTGCATTCACCTGAGTCGGATGATTCATTTTTAATAATCGAAACGCAGGAACTGCGCGATGCTTTAGTCGAAGACTTGCAACGCGGTCGTGATCGTCTGCTGGAATATAATTCCTGTCGTACACATATCGCACAGGCATTAAAACAAAAAGCAATTGAAAGTGACGATGAAGGTATGCTGGCGGATTACATGGAAAATGTATTCGACTGTTTTGGTGTTGATACCGAAATGCACAGCGAAAACTGTTTAATTCTTAATCAAACTGAAATGATGGTGAATAATTTCCCCGGGTTAACTGATGAAGGTATGACCATAACTTATTCACGTGATACCGCTTTGAGTTTTGAGGACGCGCATTTTATTACCTGGGAACACCCTATGGCAGTGAGCACCCTGGATATGGTGCTGACACAGGAGATGGGGAATACCGCAGTGACAGCGGCAGACTATGCTGGTGTACCACGAGGCACTATGTTGCTGGAATGTTTGTACACGCTTGAAGCAGCACCGGTAGAGTTTTTGCAAACTGAACGTTATTTACCACCGACGGTAATTCGAATATTACTCGATGAAAAAGGTGTTGATCACAATACTAAATTAGCGCACGAAATTATTAACGCAAAACGTGCACAGGTAGATATTGATACCGCTAATAAGGTTGTACGTGCAAAGCAGCCAGTTTTAAAAGCCATGCTGGAGCATTGTGAGAAGACAGCTCAATTGCAGGTGACTACGGCGCTGGAACAGGCACATCGGGATTCCAGTGAAGCTTTACTGCGCGAAGTTAACCGACTTAAAGCCTTGAGCAAGGTAAACCCGAATGTACGCGCATCTGAAATTGAGTTCTTTGAGAATGAGCTGGCGGCATTAACTAAGGTGTTAGATTCTGCGAGTTTGAGACTGGATGCTTTGAGGGTGATGGTCGCGACCTAGTCGCGGCAGTTCAGTTCAATTCTAAAGATTTTTATTTAGGTACTTGATGAACTGACCAGCTTCCATCGGCCGGCCCAGGTAAAAACCCTGCGCAGCGTCGCAGTTAAATTCTTTAAGCTTGTCGATAATCTCCTGACTTTCGACACCTTCAGCAACCACTTTAATACCCATATTGTGAGCCAGATCAATAGTGGTTCGTACAATCACTTCATCACTCTCATCTTCGAGCATTTCCATAACAAATGAACGATCAATTTTAAGTTCATTTACGGGCAATTGTTTTAGGTATGAAAGCGATGAGTAACCCGTTCCAAAATCATCAATTGAAATACCTATACCCATGCTGCTGATGTTATCAAGAATTTTTTTAGAACGAACTGGGTCTTTAATAAAAATATTTTCTGTGAGCTCAAGTGTGATTTGATCAGGTGTGATTTTATGGCTGAGTATTATTTTATTGATATCAGCGGGCAATTTTGCGTCGTGCATACAGTTCATGGAAATATTAATGCTGATCTCCATTTTATGCCCCATTTTGTTCCATAACGCGCACTGTTTTGCAGCCTGCTCCATGACCATATAGGTAATAGGTTGGATCAATCCTGTATGCTCTGCTAACGGAATAAATTCTTCGGGTGAAATAAATCCTCGTTCTGCATGATCCCATCGTAACAAGGCTTCAGCACCATAAATCTTACCTGTTTGCAGATCTATTTTTGGCTGGTAGTAAAGCTGTAACAACTTGTTGTTGAGTGCCTGCCTAAGTTCAGCAGCCAGTGCCAGGCGACTTACTGCATGACTATCTTCAGAAGATTCGTATGCACTGAAGCCGATGCGTTTGTTTTTAGCGTTATACATGGCAACGTCTGCACGTTGGATCAGGATGTTTACGTCGTCACCATGTAACGGGTACTCCACTACACCCATACTTATACCGATATCCAGGTGGTGGCCTTCAATATTAAATGGCCGCTTAAATGAATCCAGAATTTTTTTGAGAATGATAGCGGCCTGATCAAGCGTCGTATCCGCTAATATGACGCCAAACTCATCGCCACCAAGACGAGCAACCATATCATTGCTGCGCAGGGTTTCGTGCAATCGCTCGCCTACCTGTTGCAGAACAACATCACCAATATGATGACCGAGTGTGTCGTTTATATCCTTGAAGCGATCAAGATCGCTAAGTATAAGAATAAATTTCTTATTAACATAGGCGCTACTCGATATCACATTCTGCAAATAGTTATTAAACATTTTGCGATTTGGCATATTGGTCAGAGGGTCATGCAATGCCTGATGCTCTAACGCCATTGTTTCTGTTTGTATAGCTGCCATCAACAGTTCAAAACGACGCTCTAGTTCATCCAGTTGATTTTTTTTATTTAGTTTTGGCTGTTCAATTTGCATACCTTCCGAAAACTTAACCACGCGTTGAGTTAGTTTTTGAATTCTGGACGTAATCCAGTACATCACTAATGCGAATGAAATAATGTAGGCCAGTGCCGTTAAAATAGCTATTCGGCGATCCTCTTCCAGCACGGCATCTGTTTGCTGATACACTTCTTCGGTAGAGATAAATGAAACGAACTTTATTAATAAGTCGGATGAGCCAGTATCGAAATGACCTTCGCTGGTGATTAAATAATTTTCTTCCATTTGACTTAGTTCAGTATTTTTAGGCACTAATTCATTATTGCTACTAACCAGTATTTTTGTTTCTTCATCTTTTAGTATGGCAATGATGGCTTCACCTGATTCAGCACCTTGAGATAACTTCAGCAGTTCTTCATCAATAGGGCTGGCAATAAGCATGATCGGTGAGTTTTCAATTTCACCGATATACTCAGCAGAGATGACATAAGGTTGATTACCACGCATGGTGATAAAGCTTTGTTCACGACTTAGCTCAATATCATAGAGGTTAAGATTTAGTAAGTCTTCCGGCGGCATCGGGTTTCTATAATGATAAAGCTCACGCAATTTACCTGATTTATCATAAAGCATGGCATAGTGTGGCCACAGGTAACTGCGCATTATCGATAGTTTGGGTAGCCAGACCGGTACATCTTTATGAAGAATAAGATCAGGATCTTTATTGTTCAACCATTGTTCTGATTGAACATAATTTATTAAATTAACATTACTGACATAAGTTTTTACCGCAGGATTAAACGAATTAAGATAGCGGTAAAAACGGGTTCGGTGCTCCCTTGCTTCCTTATTGAATCGTTCGCTTAATTTGTCCTCAAAAATAGAGCTTAATTTGTAGTCGTGATAGCTATGCGATGACGCCCACACCACCAGCCCTACTGACATAGTCAGCAGTAGCATAGAAGTAGTTAATGAAAGCCGAGGGAACATTTCTTATTAGTGGTCACTTACAACATTTTGACCATCTGGCCCGGCAATCAGCTCACTGCCTTTAAATTTCCAGCCGGCTAATTTGAGTTTTTCTGCAGGGATAAAGCCATACTGCTCGCCATGCTTCTGCATGTAATCGTAAATAGCATCCATTAACAGCTCTGCTTTTTCATTTTTATTATTGTCGTTTGCCCAGGTCGTTAGATTATAAGTTCGATAAACCGGGTAATCCCCTGCGAGTAATATCTTTAAGTCTTCAGGTTGTTTTTTGTCAATGCTCAATATTTTTAATGCACCTTTATCTTTGTGCACCTTCAACATATAAGGAGTTTCATAGCCGATAGCAGTGACATTACTGGAAACCTGCGAAATCATATCAACAATGGTTCCCACTGACGCAGCTCTGGGGCTTACATCATCAGGACTATTCAATAATAAACGCCAATGCCCCGGTCTTTTTTTACAGTGCAGGCGTACCACTGGCTGAATAGTTTTACCCTTGAGCTTATCTGACAGGTTCTGGTAATCGGGAACTTCTGACCAGCTGACGTATTCGCCCTTAAATATCTTCTTCGCATCTTCCGTTGAAACGTTATTGATCGGGTTGTCGACATGGGTAACAAGTGCAACTGGGGCAATGGCAACTGTATGGAATTTTAGTCCTGGTAAACGATCAGTTTTACCCGGAGGGCAACAATAAGTGGCGATATCCACTGACTTGTTCAGTAGCTTCTTTGCTGTGGCACCACAGGTACCCTGCTGTATCGCTACTTTAATGCCATTTTCTTTGGCAATCTGCTCAACGATCTCATGAATAGCAGGGTATGTCTGTTGACCCAGTGATATAACAACATCAATATCATCGGCCACTTTCTTGTCATATTGTATGGTTTTTTCGAGAAAGCCTTTTTTAGGGTTAGCAATATAATCTGGATCAGAAAAAGCCTCAGCTATCAATGACCTGGTAGCTTCCGCATAAGACAGGGGAGTGACCGTAAAGCCCAGTAGAATGGACAAACATATTGTGGTTCTATGAAAAAATGGCATAGCAAGCCCTCACCTGACGATTAATAGATTTGTTTTTCTTATTTTTTATCATTTGAGTGTGACAGATGCCAAGGCTAACAATAGCACACTAATAATAAGCTGTATATTTATAAAGATTAAATAGTTGTTTATTTTGAAAGTTTTAAAATTATTCAGTACGCAAAGCATCAACAGGATTCATATTGGCAGCGCGCCTGGCTGGTACGACGCCAGCAAACAGGCCGACGATGATAGCCAGTGCTTCGGCCATGACGACAAAATGCCAGGGGGTATGAACGGGAATGGCCGGTGCAGCGAAGTGAATAAGTTCTGCAATGGATAAAGCCAATATCAGGCCCAATGCCCCACCCAGCGCAGATAACAGCATGGCCTCGGTGAGAAACAGCATTAAAATCTGGCGGCGTTCGGCACCGAGAGCGGTTAACAGCCCAATTTCCGAGATTCGTTCTTTCACCGCAATGGTCATAATGGTCAGGATGCCGACACCGCCAACGATGAGCGATATACCGCCCAGTGCGCCGACCGCAAAGGTTAAGATATTCAGCACTGAACTCAGCACTTCCAGCATTTGTTCCTGGGTCACAATAGTGAAATCTTCTTCACCGTGTCGGGCCATTAACGTTTTTTTAAGTAGTTCGCTGACTTTGTCTGCATCGAGGTTGCTTTTATAAAGCACATCGATTTCCATCAGGCTTTCGCGATTAAATAACTCCATCGATTTTGTCGCAGGAATATATACCGCATCATCCAGATCAAAGCCCAACATCTGACCTTTGGATTCCATTACCCCTATGACACGAAAACGCGAACCACCGACACGCACAATTTCACCCAGTGGAACCTGATTACCAAATAGCTCCTGTTTGACTCGGCTGCCCAATACCACAAATGAACGTGCGCTACGTGGGTCATCGTCGGGCAAGAATTGGCCAGCGGAGACATTAAACTGCCAGACTTTTGGCACATCAGTGCCGACACCAAAAATGGTGGTGCGTCGTTGCAAACCACCACCTTCTACTGCGGCGTTACCCTGTATTAAGGGCACGGCGGCAATCACCTGTGGAAGCTGTGCCAGTGCAGTAACGTCATCTAACGAAAGTGGTCGTACATTACCCATGACAGCACCCGACATGCCGTGGGTGGTTGTTTTGCCCGGCGTGATGCCAACCAGGTTGGTGCCAAACTGACTAAATTCAGCCAATACGAATCGATGTAGCCCCTCACCCACTGAGGTCAGCAGGACAACGGCAGCGATACCGACTGCAATTCCCAATGCGGTTAAGCTACTGCGTAGTCGCCGGGTTCGCACGGCGCTGAAAGATAAATTGAAAAGGTCTTTAATAAACATGATTTATATATTCAGCGACCGGACAGAGCCAGAACCGGATCGAGGTTGGCGGCATGTCGTGCCGGTAACAGGCCAAATATAATGCCGGTGCTCAGGGCAACACCGACCGCGGCCCACAGTGCCCAGTCGGGTGCCTGGAATGGAAAGTCCGGAAAGTAGCCCTGTAACACCCAGTTGCCCACCAATCCAAAAATCAAACCGAGCATAGCGCCGAGCAGTGATAAACAGGCCGACTCGGTAAGAAATAATATAATGATTTGTTTGCGTGGTGCACCGAGTGCCTTTAACAAACCAATTTCTGCGGTGCGTTGAGCAGCGGCGACTAGCATCACATTCATAATCATGATGCCTGCGACCAACAGGCTGATGGCGGCAATGCCACCGAGTGAATAGGTTAATGCCGTCAGGATGCGATCAAAGGTGCTCAATAAGGCATCCTGTGAAAGCACGGTAATATCATCTTCACCATCGTGCCTGGCACTGATAATTTCGATCACATCCTGGCGTGCTTTTTCCATCTCGTCCTGGCTGCGTGTCTCAACTAAAACTCTGAATACAGAATTAATATTGAACAGTGCCTGCGCCGACGCTGCGGGCATGATTAGCACTTCACCCATGTCCATACCGAGTGATACGCCCTCTTCTTCCAGGACGCCGATGACGCGGCAACGGTATTCACTGACGCGAACCCATTTACCCAAAGATGAAAGGCTGCCGAATAACTCCTTATTCAGGGTGTAACCCAGTACACATACCGGTGCGGCACGGGTAATTTCCTGTTCGGGTAAAAACTGACCACGGGATAAGATTAGTTGTCGCACAGAAAATAAACTGGCGGTTGAACCCATAATCATGACTTCACGTTCAAGCTGTTGATAGGAAACGGGTGCTGCACCGACAACAATAGGCGCAAGTTGTTTGACGTATCGACTGCGTTGTAATGCCTGAACATCCTGCAAAGTTAGATCGCGTGGCGTCTCGCCCATGACGGGAGGCATGCCGCCGGTGGTCTCAGAACGACCGGGTAATACAATTAATAAATTGGTTCCCAGTGATGAAAACTGCTGGGTCACATACAGACGTGCGCCTTCACCTAAGGAGGTAAGCAAGACCACTGAGGCAACACCAATCGCCATGGCCAACAACATTAAATAAGTTCGCGATCGATAGCCCTGCAGGGCATGAAAAGCGAACTGTATAGCGTCATTGATATGCATCAGCTCAGCACCTTGCCATCCATCATATGAATAATTCGATGTGCACGTTCACCCAGCTCTATATCGTGTGTCACCAGCAACAGGGTAATGCCCCGTTGATTCAGGTCTTCCAGAATATTGATGACTTCAATGCCGGAGGCGTGATCCAGATTACCCGTGGGTTCATCGGCCAACAGGACGACGGGTTTGGTGACTACAGCACGTGCGATAGCAACGCGCTGTCTTTGGCCGCCGGATAATTGATCGGGCCGGTGATGACCTCGATTGCTGAGGCTTAGCGATTCAAGTGCTTCATTAACACGCTGCTCACGCTCGTCATGGTCAACACCGGCCAGGGTTAAAGGCAGCGCCACATTTTCTGCGGCGGTTAATCGGGGTATCAAATGAAAAGTTTGGAAAACAAAACCAATTTTTTCTCGCCTGACCCTGGCCTGTTCCAATTCGGATAACTCGGTGACATCGCTGCCGTCTAAAAGATAGCGACCTTCATCAAGTTTATCGAGTAAGCCAATGGCGTTTAATAAGGTGGATTTGCCTGAACCGGAAGGTCCCATAATGGAAATATAGTCGCCTGCTTTAATATCAAGACTAACGTCATCGAGCCCGTGAACCAGTTCACCGCCAACTTTAAATGTGCGAGCTACGTGTTCAAGTTTAATCATTGTTTTTAGATGTATCGATTATTGCAAAGGCACCATCTTCAACACCTTTTCGATCGACAGTAATGACAACTAGTTCATCCTGCCCAACACCGCTTATGATTTCTGTGTGATCCCAGTTTGATAGTCCTGTTTTTACCTCACGCAATTCAAGTGACTGATCATCTGAATTAAAAACATAAAGTTGTTGTTTATCGATGATGGTTTCTGTGGGCACTCTCAATACGTTATCACGCGTTTTAAGAATAACTTCAGCATCAGAGCTATAACCCGGTAACATTTCAAGCATGTCTTCAGGGTTTTCAAAAATCACTTCAATATCAACAGTACGGGCCTGTTTTTCACGATCCAGAACGTAATTGGCAACACGCCGTACCGTTGCAGGAAATCGCCTGTCTTTAAATGCATCGAGTGTAATGCGCGCTTTCATATCCGGTTTTATTTTGGGCGCATCGACTTCATCTATTGGTGCGACCACATAAAAACAGCTGCTATCCACCATATCGATAGCGGGTAAGGTGGGAATTCCCGGTGGTGATGGCGTCACGTACTCACCAACTTCTCCATTCACTTCTACCGCAATGCCATCAAAAGGTGCTTTTAAAAGTGTGCGTTCAAGCAGGGCCTCGGCCACGCCTATTCTCTCGTCGCTAACCGTGGCCGAAGTGACCGATGCGAGACAATCAGCACGTTGAGATTTAGACGTGGCCACGGCCTGATCGACTAACTCTTCAGAAATTACTTTGGTCTTGCGTAAATCTGTTTTTCGTTTAGCATTTTTTTCTGAAATATCAGCCTGTACGCAAACGCTTTTAGCACGGGCCTTCGCTGCTTTGGCCTCAGAACGTGCCAGCCCTACTTCGGCCTGGAGATCATCATTCCAGAGTGCGAGCAAGACATCGCCCTGCTTGACCGAGTCTCCCTCTTTAACGGTTAATGAGGCAATCTGACCACCCATTGCCGGTGACATCCTGGCACGCCTGCATGCTTTTACGGTGCCTGCACGCGTATTAGCCACGGTTTCTTCTATCGAACCAATTTCCACCGCCTCTACCAAAACCTTCACTGGTTTAGCTCGGGTGCTGTATACCAATATTAAAACTATGGAAACCGCGACTGCAGAAAATATGAGCAGATGTCTGTTACGTTTTATCACGCTTGACCCTCGTTAGTATTGCTCTGAATAAACGGATTTCTTATTGTTACTGATAATACACTCAGAGGTAAGATATGCAAAAGGAACGGCTTTTTAGGCGTGACGATTGACCCGGCCTGGATCTCCCCTTGACAGGTATCAGGCAGTTGATTTACTTTCTAAAGTTAGATGTACGCAATAACACACTATTAACGGATAGATCGACTTATGTGTCTAGGTATCCCCATGCAAATCAAATCCATCGATGGCTTCACCGCATGTTGTGATGCTAAAGGTGTTGAACGTGATGTTAGCCTATTCATGATGCAGGACAATGAACTCAAGGTTGGAGACCATGTCGTCGTGCACGTCGGCTATGCTATTCAAAAGATCTCTAATCAGGAAGCACAAACTGCCTGGCAAATGTACGATCAGATGATGGATGCAAATACTTAACATGCATGAACTCTCAATCTGCCAGTCACTAATCAAACAGATTACGAGTGTTGCCCTGGAATGCAGTGCTCAGAGGGTGACTTCGATTACTGTCGCTATTGGGGCGTTGTCGGGTGTGGAAGCAGAATTATTGAAGAATGCTTATCCGATTGCCAGTGCTGGTACGGTTGCAGAAAATGCAGAACTCATTATTGAAGCTTTGCCTGTACGCGTTAAATGCAATCAATGTGGCAGTGAAAGCGATGCTTTGCCCAACAAGTTAGTCTGTAAAAAGTGTGGTGACTGGCGTACCACACTGCTTAGTGGTGACGAATTAATGTTGATGAGCGTAGAACTGGAAAAAATTCAAGAGACCAAAGTAATTCATTAATCCATTGGAGAATGAAAATGTGTGATACCTGCGGCTGTAATATTACCCACGGCAATGAAAATTTAATCAGACCCGGTGGCAAGTTAGAAAAAACTGAAAGCGGTAAAGAAGCCGTTACAGTTTTACACAGTTTATTGCATGAAAATGATCACACAGCTCAACACAACCGTGAACATTTTGACCAGCATAATGTGCTGGCAATTAATTTAATGTCATCACCCGGCGCGGGTAAAACTTCATTACTCGAAGCCACCATTCAACAGCTCGACGATAATATTCGCATCGCCGTGATCGAAGGTGATCTAGAAACAGAAAATGATGCTGAGCGTATTCGCAAACACGGCGTCAAGGCAATTCAGATTACAACCGGTAGTGCCTGTCATCTGGATGCGCACATGATTCATCAGGCATTACATAATATTAATCTTGCCGAGTTTGATGTGGTGTTTATCGAAAACGTCGGCAACCTTGTCTGTCCTGCCAGTTTTGATCTGGGTCAGCACCAGAATGTAGTTTTACTCTCTGTACCTGAGGGCGATGACAAACCGGCGAAATATCCGGTGATGTTCCGTACGGCTGATCTGGTGATGATCAGCAAGAGTGATTTATTGCCCGTGCTGGATGATTTCAAAGTGGCTAAGGCAAAAAGTTATTTACGCGATATCGCCAGTGTCGCGCCCATCATCGAACTCTCCTCCAAAGATAAATCGGGCATGCCATTATGGCTGGACTGGATCAGGCAACAGGTTGAAAAACGAAAAAAACATCTTGAGCAAAGCGTAGATTAATGGCTATCGACGCAAAACAATGGCTGCAACGTATTCACGAATTGCCGCATAAAGACAAGGTGAAAATCATGAACGTCTGCGGTGGCCATGAGCGTTCGATCACCATGGCCGGTTTACGCAAGGCCCTGCCCGATTATATTGAGCTGGTACCAGGCCCCGGTTGCCCGGTTTGCATCTGTCCCGAAGAAGATGTCTTTGAAGCGATTCAACTTGCCTTGAACGAAGACATTATTCTGGTCGCTTTCGGTGACATGTTACGCGTGCCGGTGAACGTAAAAAAAGTACAGGCACGCACCCTGGAACAGGCCAAAGCTCAGGGCGCTGATATTCGCCCGATTGCCTCGCCGACAGAAGCGGTCAGCATCGCCAAGGCCAATCCCGATAAAGCCGTGGTGTTTTTTGCTGCGGGTTTTGAAACCACCACGGCACCGGTTGCCGCGATGATGGTTGAAGGCGTGCCCGACAATCTCGCCGTTTTATTATCCGGGCGTTTAACCTGGCCGGCGGTGGCCATGTTGCTGGAATCAGGTGAACCCGGCTTTGACGCATTAATTGCACCGGGTCACGTCTCAACAATCATGGGGCCGGAAGAATGGGGGTTTGTTGTAGAAGAGCACAACATCCCCGCTGCCATCGCTGGCTTCAAACCCGAAAGCCTGCTCGCGGCGATGTATTCTGTTTTACGCCAGCTCAACGAAGGCCGTTATTTTCTGGATAACTGTTACTCCGAATTAGTCAGGCCCGGTGGTAATAAATCCGCACAGGCTCATCTTAAAAAAGCCATGAAGGTTTATGATGCCAACTGGCGTGGTATAGGCATCATTGCCAAATCCGGATATATTTTAGAAAAGTCCTACAGCACGCACGATGCCAGAAAACTGTTCCCCTCCTACGCCAATGACGCCCGCAAACGCGCCGGCAAAATGCCACCAGGTTGTGATTGCGCACAGGTGGTGCTTGGCAAAATTTATCCCAATGAATGCAGACTATTTGGCACAGCCTGCCTGCCCAGGAATCCGATTGGCCCCTGCATGGTCTCCGATGAAGGTGCCTGCCGTATCTGGTGGGCAGGTGGCATGCGTGAGCCTGCACAATAAACAACAAACCAGCCCAACAGTTTCAGCCAGAAAGATTTTATTATCCGGTCAGGTTCAGGGCGTGGGTTTTCGGCCTTTTATTTACCGGCTGGCCTTAGAACATGATCTGGTCGGCTGGGTCAGAAACTGTGTCGGAGCTGTTGAAGTACATGTGCAGGGTGAAGCTGAAAATCTGGAAAACTTTGTAGGCGACGTCTTTGCTAAAAAACCATCTTTGGCAAAACCCAAGCTTGAATCCGATGAGTTAACCGCCGTTGGTGAGTTTGAGATTTTTAGCATAAAAGAAAGCCAGTGCCAGGGAAACGCAAACATCAGTCTGCCCGCCGATCTTTTTCTTTGTGATGATTGTCTGGCCGAATTAAACGATCCTGCTGATCGCCGTTACCGTTATCCGTTCATTAACTGCACGCAGTGCGGCCCGCGTTATACCTTGATCAAAAAACTGCCTTACGATCGGCCCAATACCACCATGGCTGAATTTGAGCTATGCCCGGCCTGTCTGGCTGAATATCAGGATCCGGGCAATCGACGTTTTCATGCCGAACCCGTGGCCTGTCCAGATTGCGGGCCGTCGCTTTCGTTTGTCGTGGATGAAGTCATGCTCAACGATAATCAGTCCTCATTAAAAAAGGCGGTAGAGGTATTACGCCAGGGTAAAGTCATCGCCGTTAAAGGCATTGGCGGTTATCACCTGGTCTGTGATGCCAGTAATACTGATGCCGTCTCACGCTTACGTAAAAACAAGCCTCGACCGGATAAACCCCTGGCGGTGATGTTTCCGGCGCCCATCAATAATCCATTTGAATACGCCGAGCAATCATTGTCTTTGAGCAAAGCGGATAAGGTTTTTTTACAGCAACCTGCCCGCGCTATTTTGCTGGTGCAAAAAAATTCAGCCTCTAAATTATCAGAACAAATCGCACCGGGTTTAAATGAAGTTGGCGTTATGTTGCCTTACAGTCCTTTACATCATTTGCTGTTGAACGATTTTGGCGGGCCGTTGGTGGCCACCTCAGCGAACATCTCCGGCGAGCCGGTTTTGATCCATAGTCACGATATTGAAAAACGCCTTGCCCATGTTGCCGATGCCTATCTGCATCACAACCGATCAATTCAACGGCCCGCCGATGACCCGGTCTATAAAACCATCGCAGCGAAACCCAGGCCGATACGCACCGGTCGTGGCTCTGCGCCAATGGAATTGAGTCTGCCCTTTGAACTTGATCGACCCGTACTCGCCGTCGGCGCACACATGAAAAACACCATCACCCTGGCGTGGAAAAATCGCGCCGTGATTTCACCGCATATCGGCGAAATGGATTCAGCGCGTAGTATGGAAGTTTTCGAAAACACCATTAACGATTTGCAAAAACTTTACGGTGTGGCTGCCGAGTTAATTCTCTGCGATGCGCACCCGGGTTACAGCACAACACGCTGGGCGAAAAAACAAAATAAAACTGTGAAGAAAGTCCATCACCATCACGCCCATGCCTCTACGGCCTACTTTGAATGTGAAACAGATGAACGTGTAATGGTATTCACCTGGGACGGTGTCGGTTACGGAGAAGATGACACGCTCTGGGGCGGCGAAACTTTTTTAGGCAAAGCGGGCGCGTGGCAACGAGTTGCCAGCATGCGACCGTTCTATCTGCCCGGGGGTGATAAAGCCGGTCGCCAACCCTGGCGCAGCGCCGCTGCGTTATGCTGGGAAATCGGTCAGGACTACGACGATATTCCAGAAAAAGACCCGCTGTTAAAACAGGCCTGGCAGAGAAAAATCAACACGCCGCAGACCAGTTCAGTCGGACGAATATTCGATGCCGCCGCCGCATTAATCGGTGTAAGAAACGAGGCCAGTTTCGAAGGTCAGGGTCCGATGGAGCTGGAAGCGTTGTGCAATAACAGCAACCATCATATAGAACTCAATTTAGAAATCAGCAATAAATTATTGGTAACTGACTGGCAGGCACTAGTACCTGTTATGTTAGATTCTACTTTAAGTCGAAATGAACGTGCTTCACTATTGCATACTTCATTAGCCCATGCCCTGTTGAAACAGGCAACCGCCATACGCGAGACTCACGGCATAAATATTGTCAGTTTCGCCGGTGGCGTGTTCCAGAATCGCGTATTAAGCGAACAGGCGATAGCCTTATTAACGGCACATGGATTTGAAGCTCATCTACCAGAGTTGATACCAGTCAATGACGCGGGCATTAGTTTTGGGCAGGTTATGGAATATGGATTCAGTCAGTAAAAATAACTAACAGGCAATAAATATGCAAGACACTCACATTTCTCTCGCCCACGGTAATGGCGGTCGTTATATGCGCGAGCTTATCGAAGAGATTTTTGCTCGCCATCTTGCCAATGCCGATCTTGATGTACAGGCTGATGCCGTTCCCCTCTCGCTTGAAAGCAATGATCTTTTATTCACCACCGATGGATTCACCGTGCAGCCTTTAGAATTTCCCGGCGGCAACATCGGCTCGTTGGCTGTGCACGGCACCACCAACGATCTTGCCGTCGCTGGTGCGATTCCAAAATACCTGAGCCTGAATGCCTTCATCGAAGAAGGCCTGGAAATCGCGACGCTGGATCGCATTATAAAAACACTGGCAGACACCGCCGCTGAAATCGGCGTCAAAGTTGTCTGCGGTGATACCAAAGTTTTACGCCGTGGTGAAGGCGGTGGTTTGTATCTCGCCACCACCGGCATAGGCATTCGCAATGGCCACATACTCACCATGAAAAATATCAAAGATGGCGATGTGATTATTGTCAGCGGCCCGGTCGGCGATCACGGCATCGCCGTTATGCTGGCACGTGAAGAATTCGGTCTACGCGGTGACATCCAGTCCGATGCCGCCAGCGTTTTAAACCTGACAAAAGCCGCGCACAAATTTACAGGCCTACGCTTCATGCGCGACCCTACTCGCGGTGGTATTGCTACCGTCTGTTCAGAAATGCATCGAGCTACCGGTATGGGTGTTCGATTGTCTGAGCAGAATTTGCCAGTGCGTGATGCGGTGCAATCGGTGTGTGACATGCTGGGGTATGATCCGATGTATCTCGCCTGTGAGGGCCGGGTTGTGGCGGTGGTTGATCCGTCTGAGGCAGGGGCACTACTGGAAGTTTGGCGCGGCCTGGAAGAAGGTAAAGAGGCCGCCATCATCGGTCAAATAGATTCAGCAATTGCCTACGTCTTGATGGAAACTGGGATCGGTGGCGAACGTATACTCGAGGAACTCGAAGACGATCCCTTACCAAGGATTTGTTGAGTCAAATATTAATAAATTGATGATCCATTATTTACGTTTCATAAATGGCATGATTATCAGGCTCAACAATTGAATTCAAACCATAATCACTGCTGCGAGATTTAATATGGAGAATATCTTCAATCACTAAAAACATGTCTTTACGGCTAAAAGGTTTACTCAAAAAGTGAGCTGCCCCCATTCTGGTTGCCCAAAACTGATCCGTCGCCTGTCTATTACCACTGATAATAACAATGGGTATATGGGCGATTTGCGAGTCTTTCTTTATGTGACGAGTAGCCTGAAAACCGTTCATACCCGGCATTACTACATCCATAATAATTAGTGCTGGCATATTTTTCTTTGCCAATATAATACCCGTTTGAGCATCATAGGCCTGCAACACTTCATAGCCTCTTTGCATCAACATCTTTTTCATCAGATACTGGACAGTTTTGGAATCATCAACAACCAAAACCTTCAATTCATTGCCAATTGTCAGATTCTTTTCTTCGTAAGACACATCTGGCTCAACCACATCATTAGCTTCAGTGTGTAATTTTTCTGTGGAAGCGCCAGAGCTAAGCAGTTTATCAATCGATGAAAAAAGCTCCGTACTTGATAATGGTTTTGTCAGGTAATGATCTGCACCGATCTCGGAAATCCAGAATTGTTCACCCGCTTTTTCATTACCACTGACAATAATAACTGGGATATCGGCAATTTCAGGGTCCTTGCGAATCATACGCGTTGCCTGAAAACCGTTAATTCCAGGCATGACTACATCCATAAGAATGAGCGAAGGTTTGTATTGTTGAGCAAGTGCTATGCCAGACTCACCATCCATTGCCTGAAGCACATCGTAGCCTGCCCGTATAAAAATATTTTTTAAAACTTTTTGAGCCGTTTTTGAATCTTCTACGATTAAAATCAAAACACCAGAATTAGGCGTTTTCATCTCATTTTTATAATAAATATCTGATGAAGCACTATCGGGGTTTTTATTACGATGCAGTAGTTTCCCAATACTTTTTTTCAGTTTTGACATCTTTACTTCATTCTCTTTATGGTTTTTGTTTTTAACAACATGCTCTAGTTACGAACGCTATCTTACACCGAAAAACATAACGCCACTATTTGAACTCCCATACAAAGTCATTGCTAATAACTATATTCCATCCTTTAATAGCTACATCGCCTTAAATTATGACCCATCTCAAAACCTCCTAATCAAATGTGATTTATGCTGACCTCAACCTACGCACTTTTAATCAGAGATAAACCAATCACTTAGGCTCATAACATGACCTTCATTACCGACATTGTTTCCACCAACGTACTCGAAAGTAGCGTTTCTGGTATCAAGGAAATGACCATGCTCAGTGCCAGGGTGGAGGACGCGGCATTGCTCACCTGGGGGCTGCCCTCTTTCCGTACGCCGGAGTATATTCGCGAAGGTGTTAAAGGCTATCTCGACAGCGATTTAGCTGCCGGTAAATACACCCTGCCAGACGGCCTGCCTGAATTGCGAAAGCTGGCAGCTGAAGCCTACAAAGCTGATACTAGCATCGAGGTCGATGCCGATGAGAATGTCATGATCAGCGCGGGTAACATGCAGGCGCTGAATACTTTATTTCATACCATGCTCGATCCGGGTGATGAAATTATCCTGACCGACCCGTGTTTTGCCTCACACATTCAGCAGATTAATTTATTTTCGGGTACACCGGTGTACTGGCCACTGGTTGAAGATAAGGACTGGAGTCTGGATGTTGATTTACTACCTGACTTGATCACCGATAAAACTCAGGCCATCGTTCTGGTTAGTCCATCGAATCCGACCGGGAAAATATTCTCCAGAGAAGAATTAATGCGTGTCGGTGAAATCGCTAAACAACACAATATTCTGATCATCATCGATGATCCCTACAGTGATTTTGTGTATGAGAACAGGGATAAATATTTCAACCTTGCAAGCGTTGAAGAACTGAAAGAACACATGGTCTATCTGTATTCTTTTTCAAAGTCTTATGCCATGGGTGGCTGGCGCCTGTCCTATATGATTATGCCCGCTGAATTAAAACGTCAGGCAATCAAAGTGCACGACGCAACCATGATTTGTGCGCCACGTATTTCTCAACTGGCAGGTATTATTGCACTCAGTCAACCATCGAATCATAAACAGGAATTTGAAGCGATACTGGCAGGGCGAAGGGAACTCATTTACCAGCGACTCGACAATGTGCCGCATGTGTTCTCCAACCAGAAACCCGAAGGTGCGTATTATATTTTTCCAAAAATAATCGCCGCACACACAAACTCAAAAGAATTTTCCATTGATTTACTCAATAACGCCAAAGTTGCAGTAACGCCGGGCAGCGCATTCGGCCCCTCGGGTGAACATCATGTAAGAATTGCATATTGCGTTGAAGAAGACACCATTAACCGAGCATTTGATCGGATTGAAAAATATTTTAGCTAGTGTGTTGCAGTCATCATCGTCAATAATTAATAAGGTGAACGACTTTTTTTGAGACAAAGATCAACCAGGTCATTAAGTCGTGCAGTTCCTGCACACATCACTGTATCCGCCCCACCCCAGTAAATTATTACATTACCCCTGTCATCTTCTACTGCACCGCAGGTGAAGACAACATTGTGCACATAACCAGTCAGTTCCCACGGATCTTGCGGTGACAATATCCACTCATCTGAAACACCGATAATGTTTACAGGGTTGTTGAGATCGTGCAACGCTACGCCGAGGCGATAAACTGCGCCGTCCATCGTTTCGAATACACCGTGATAAATATTGAGCCAGCCACGTTCAGTACGAATCGGTGTGGCACCGGGACCAATTTTGCTTTCATCCCAATGATAGGCAACGGGTTTCATCACCACTTGTGAATCGCCCCAGTGAATTAAATCTGGTGACCATGACAACCATACCGACCACGGGCTGATTTCCGAATGCGGACGATCCAGTCGTGCGTAACGTCCATTAAATTTCTCGGGAAAGATGACGACGTTGCGCATGTCGGCCTGTGTGATTATTGAAACCCGTTCGACGGTTTTAAAGTCACTTGTTTTTGCCAGAGCAATGCGCACACCGTGTTGTGAATAGACACTGTAGGTAATTAAATATTCACCATCGATGCAGCAGATCCTGGGGTCTTCAACACCGGAGGCCTCGTACTCGGCAAACACACCATCTTCTGATGGAACAATGAAAGGCTCTGGACTGACGGTGAAATTGAAACCGTCTTCGCTTTCAGCTAATCCAATAATGGAACGACCTGTGCGTAGATGTGAACGAAACAACATGATGATGCGATCACCATAACGTGTCATGCCAGCATTGTGCACGGTCTCAACGGGGTAAGGAATATCATCTTTGGTCAAAATCGGGTTGCCCGGGTAACGCTCGATGATTGGCGGTGTTTTATTTAACGCGGTCATAATCATCCTCCAGACGAATGATATCGTCCTCACCAAAATAATCACCCATCTGAACTTCGACAATTACCAGCGGGATATCGCCGGGGTTCAAGATTCTATGTACCGCGCCTCTGGGAATATCGACCGACTCACTCGGTTTGAGAAGAATTTCATTCTCGCCTACGGTCACCAGCGCTTCACCAGCTACCACAATCCAGTGTTCTGCACGGCGCTGATGTTTTTGCAGGCTTAGTCGCTCGCCCGGATTAACGATGAGTTCTTTAATTTTATGATCATCCCATTCGAGCAAGTTTTCGTAATGTCCCCAGGGGCGATAATTTTCTCTTTCTTCGAGTATCTGGTGATAGACCTTCACATACTCATATGCCATGCGCTTACTGGTAAAACGTCGCTCAACATCTTCACGACAATCGTGTCGGTTAAGTGAATCAATCTTGTTTACTGCCTGCACGGCGGCATCGACATCATCGACAAGAAAACCTGTTGTGCCATGGCGAATAATCTCCGGCATGGAGCCGCGCTCATAAGCAATCACTGGTGTACCACAGGCCATGGATTCAACCACACTTAAACCAAATGGCTCGTCAAAATAAATGGGGTGCAATAAAGCCAACGCGTCACCCAGAACCGTCTGCCTTTGTTCCGGGCCAACGGAACCAATGTATTCAACCATCAAACCATCAATATACGGTTCGACCTTTTCTTTGTAATAAACTTCATCCTGAATAATACCCGCGATGATCAAACGCTTGCCTGTTCTACGTGCGACCTCAATGGCATCATGAACGCCTTTGTCGGGATGGATACGGCCAAAGAACAACAGATAGTCGCCCTGCTCTGGTTTAAACGGAAACTGTGCGAGATCAATACCGTGATGAATGGTGGCAAGGTAATCAAGTTCAGTACATTTGTCAGCTTCGCTAATCGCCACATAATAGGTACTGTCGTTGTACTCTTTATAAACGGGCAATATGGAATCTGAAGAAAATCCGTGGATGGTGGTGACTATTGGTGTATCGGTAAAGTCACTGTAACTGAGTGGCAGAAAATCGTATTGATTGTGAATCAGGTCAAATTCATCGGCCCGCTTGAACAACTCGGCGATATGCAGGCATTCCCAAACCTTGGCATCAATACTGGGATCTTCTGAATAAGGTCGCTCGCAGACCCAGGCAAGTTCAGCGCTGGTGAGGGAGTCTCCGGTAGCGAATAAGGTCACCTCAATACCTAACGACACCAGTTGCTCGGTGAGCAGGCTGACCACGTTTTCCCAGGGGCCGTAATGACGTGGTGGGGTACGCCAGGATAGTGGACTTAACATCGCAATCTTCATGGAAGAACTGCCTGCACAGCATCGCCGCGCGTTGTTTTTATTGACCAGCAACCAAATCTTATAACACAGTATAATGATTCCTACAAAATAAGATAATCATGAACTTGATACAAAGCACTTTGCTGGGTAAATAAATATAACAGACATCAAATATTTGTAGATTGTTTCACAAAAAGACTAAGATTCATTCATAGAAAAAGTGGTTTATTTAAGAGTTAATTCGGTTATTGTTGTCTTACCAATATATAGTTTGTAGTTCATTGGGGTGTACTTATGACAGAAGCTAATTCCATTCCTCCTGTTCCTCAGGCACGACGTAAACCTATCGTCATCAATGCCGAGATCAATCGTGTCATAACTCGCCCGTATATTCCGCACACCGAGGAGCGCATCCGCAATATTATCAACCGCATATTAGATTTGGGTGAAGACGATGCCTGTACATTACTGGATGCTGTGCTGAATAATTTTTCTCATCGTCATCGTTATTTCAGAGAAGCGTTACAGCGAAACTTTGATAACGTGGCCAGATATATACCCGATGGCTGTACGCTGTCTGAACAACGGGAACTCCTTATTGGTTCCTATTTTACCGCTGAATATTCTGTGGAAGCGGCCGCCCTGTTCAACCCTTCTGTGGTTCGGGTGGCCAATCTTGAAACTGACCCGGCAGGTGCCTGTCGTTTCATTATGAGTTTTCGAGGTGTCGGTGAAGGACATATCTCATCCATTGAATTTCGTGGTGGATATATTGATGAAAATACAGATATTTATTTTGACCCGCTGAGTAATCACGTCCGCACGCCGACAATTCATACCGACTCAAGTTATGACCGTGCCCTGTTTCGATTAAAGCTTCAGGATATTGGCGCCAATAGTAATGTAGCAGACTGGTTACTCGGTGATTTCCCTGACGAATTCACTTTTAGTGAGTTACAGGAAAGAATTTCATCCCCTTATACGGGTAAAAAAATCCGAGAAAAAGATAAAGAAGAAGCTATTGAAAAAGCCATGTGGATAGCTCGATCCAATTATCACATTTCATTTCGTGAAGAGCACCCTGTTTCAGAACGAGTGATATTTCCAGTCTCACAATCCGAAAGCCAGGGAATTGAAGATGCCCGCTTTGTACGTTTCATCGGAGATGATGGCGCGGTGACTTATTATGCTACTTATACTGCGTACAATGGTGAAACCATCCTGCCACAATTGATAGAAACCTGTGATTTTATCAGTTTCAAGGTTAGTACCCTGAATGGAAAACAGGCGAATGGTAAAGGCATGGCGCTGTTCCCCAGAAAGATTGGTGGCAAATACGTGATGTTGTCACGTCAGGATGGTGAGAATAATTCAATTATGTTTTCGGACAACTTATATTTCTGGAAAAAATCCGAAATGCTACAAACACCTCGTTTTCCCTATGAGTTTTTTCAGGTTGGCAATGGTGGCTCCCCCATTGAAACCGACGAGGGCTGGCTGGTGATTACTCATGGTGTTGGCCCAATGCGAACTTATAGTCTCGGTATTGAATTGCTGGATCTGGATGATCCAAGCAAAATTATCAGCCGTATTGATGAACCTATTCTAGTACCGAATGAACACGACCGTGAAGGTTATGTGCCAAACGTTGTTTACAGTTGTGGCGCAATGATTTTTCAGAATGAATTAATTATTCCCTATGCCTCAGCCGACCAGCGCTGTGGTATTGCAACACTGAATATGCCAGCGCTTATGGCCAGACTGCTTTACAACAAAAGCGCACAATGGCAATAGCTAATGGTAATAGAATAACGCCAGCGTCAAATTATTTAGATCACTGAGCCAGATTCTTTTCATCCACCCGTTTGATCTCGCCCCGCCCACGGTGTTTATATATAGCCAATAAAGCCATGAGCCAGCACAAGGTAGATTCAGCACCCTGATTTTCATTGACGCCATGCGACATTAATCCGTCTCGACAGCCTCCAGTGGCGTGATCGTAGAGTGAAAGATGCAGTTCGTTTTCGCCCTGATACCAGTTGAGACAGCGGTAGGCATACGTAATCCATTCTTCGTTACGTGTTAATTTAAATGCATCTATACAGGCATCGATCATCGCAGCTGCCTCAATCGGTTGCTGATCAAACTGTGCCTTATTACCACCCCTGGTGTACCAGCCATGATTACCAATTGCGGAAAAATATCGATCCAGATCATCGTGCTGAATTTTTTTCAGCCAATCGAGTGTGCTTAGTGCGGTATTAATCATTTCATCATTTTCCAGCCACTGTCCTGACAATAATAATGCCTGCGGTAAACGTGCATTATCGTAGGTCAAGGTCTCCTCACACCAGAGCCAATCTCCACTGGCATCATTTCTTAACCATTGCATCAACCGCTCTGAAAGTATCCTGCAGGTATTTTCTATCTGGCTACTTTCACGGTTGCTCTTTAGGTAGGCATGAATACCAATGATGGTGAAAGCGACAGCTCGTGGTGAGTTAAAATGCTCAACCGCGGGCAAAGCACGTTGGAATAAATCGGCGGCGTGATTGACCTGGCCTTCATTCCTGCCTAAAGCAACAGCTACGCCCAGCCCCCACAGCGCACGTCCATGAGAATCTTCAGAGCCCTGCTCTTCTATCCAATGACGTTCGTAAGACATAAAATTACGAAACAGCCCTGTATCGCTATTGAAAGCATGATCTATAAAACTTAAATAGACAGAAGCAAGCTCATTTAAAGATACGTCTCGTGGCTGAAAATTCTGAGCGGTAACCACAACAATCAGTGCGCGTGCATTGTCATCAACACAGTAACCATGTTCACGATCGGGCACGGTATATTTAGAATGTTGCAGCATGCCCACTCCATCAGTCATGCGCAGCAAATGATCGAGTTTGATTTCCGGTAATGATTGCTGGCGCAAACCGAGCGGACCCAGACCAAATCCTGGTACAGATTTACGTAGGCGATGCTGTCGTGATTGTTCGAATGTTTCGATGTAACGGCTAGCGACATTACTCCAGATCATCTGCCTTCCGTATTCATAGGCTTTACGCTGTATGAGGCGAAGCTCATCAGGATTATCCAGCAAATCGATAACATCGCTGGCGAGCTGAGCATGATCACGGAATGGAATCAGCCTGCCCCGACCGTCCTCGAGTAACTCTTCTGCATGCCAGTAAGGTGTGGAAATTATGGCTTTGCCCATACCCAGAGCATAAGCAAGCGTACCGGAGATAATCTGAGCCTCGTTCAAATATGGCGTGATATAAATATCAGATGCACCAACAAACTCCAGCAGATCTTCGTCCGTCACAAAATGATTATGAAAAATCACATGGTCCTCAACACCGAGCTTTTTCGCATGCAGGTGAAGACCAATTCTGTAATCCTCTCCCTGTTCTGCCTGGAGGTGCGGATGAGTAGCGCCAACCACCATATAAATAACATCCGGGTGGATTTTCAGTATTTCTGGCAGAGCATCGATCACCACCTCGATACCTTTACCGGGTGAAAGTAGTCCTAATGTGAGCATTACTTTCTTTCCGGATACACCAAATTTATCTTTATAAGTTGCAGACTCAAGCAGAGGTACATCAGGAATACCATGATGAATCAGAACAATTTTTTCAGCGTCCACCTCATAGATGTCTCGTAAAAATTCAACTGAGCGCTCACTCATCACCACTAACCGATCAGACAGGTCGGCCAGTTGTTTGATGATATGTCGCTCCCTATTACCAGGGTTCTTCAAAATGGTATGCAACGTAGTCACAATCGGCATTTTAAGATCGCTAAGCAATTCGAGGATGAAGCTGCCTCGCTGACCACCGAATATGCCGTATTCATGCTGAACACAGACTACATCAATCTGGTTGAGGTTGAGCTGGTCGGCAACCATGCTGTAATCCCTGAGATGATCCTGATTGATTTCGAGCCGTACCTGTGGCGGATAATCATAACCTTCTGGTCGGTCACTCATCGCAACTGCCCAGCAGTCTGTATGAGCTGCTTTAAGTGCGATTGAATCAAGAAGATGCGTGGTGAACGTAGCGATACCACAGAGTCTGGGCATGTGATTACCGATCAGAACGATAGAGTTCAGTACTTTGTTTTCTGGATGGTTACCAGACTCGCTGTGATTATCCATAAGCGTTATTTACCGTTATTGGCATTAGTCTTGCAAATACATCCGATCAAGCATCAGATATCAGAAATGTAATGATTTGAATCAGTAAACAATTGATATTTTACAGTTTCAACTAAATTTTTTATTTAGCCTATTCGTACTTGATGTATGATGATGAAAGTATTTATAACATATATCGCAATGTTAAGTCATTGTTCAGGACATTCGAAAATGGAGTCAGAGCATTGTTTTTTCAGACTGATCAATTGCAACATCTACTAAGCGCCTTATCGTCAAAAGGTTATAACTGCATTGGGCCTCAGGTCAGGGATGATGCAATCATCTACGACGAACTCCATGCTATCGATCAACTGCCTCAGGGTTTCAATGACCAGCAGGCACCGGGAAGTTATACGTTAAGCAGGAACAATTCTACAAAATTTTTCGACTGGGCCAATGGCCCACAGGCAATCAAGCCAAATCTATTTTCACCGCGTGAAAAAATCTGGCAGTCAGAACAGGCCGCTGACGGTGCAATCTCTTTTAACACCACAGAACCTGATCCCAGACCAATAGCCATTATCGGCGCACGAGCCTGCGACGTTGCCGCCATGAAAATTCAGGATCAGCATTTTCTTGAACAGGAATTTATCGACCCTTATTACAAAACACGACGGGAAAGTTTATTGGTCGTTGCCGTCAACTGTAGCCACCCTGCCGACACCTGTTTTTGCTATTCCACTGGCGATGGGCCTTTTGTTGATGATGGTGCCGACATTGTGCTAACAGAATTAAACCAGGGTTTTTTAATTGATACGTACACCGATCAGGGCAAAGAAATACTCAAGGCACTGACTCTGCTAGAGAGTACTAGTGAACATATTGAACAGGCCGAATCGATTAAAGCGAAAGCTTCGGCGCAAAAACGTAGCCTGCCTGCATTTGAAATTAAAACGCGTTTGTTCAATGAGCTAAACAATGATGCCTGGCATGAAATTGCGACTAAATGTTTAAGCTGCGGAAACTGCACCTCGGTCTGCCCTACCTGTTTTTGTCATAGTGAAACTGAAGTGCCCGAACTCGATGGAAAATCATCGACCCATTATCGGCAATGGGATTCGTGTTTTTCTCAGGGCCACAGTTATATTCACGGCATCACCATTCGCAGCGAAACCAGTCAACGATATCGTCAGTGGTTAACACACAAGTTTGCAAGCTGGCACGAACAGTATGGCCGCTCGGGCTGTGTCGGTTGCGGTCGTTGCATCACATGGTGTCCTGTTGGTATCGATGTCACCGAATCCTTGAAAAATTTTGAGGAAAGACGCCGTGATTAACCCTTACGAACCTCAGGAAGCGATTATTCTTGATCGTATTCAGGAAGCCTCTAACCTGTTCACCTTGCGATTAAATTTTACCGACCCGGAAATTCAGAATGCCTACGAATTTGAACCCGGACAGTTCAATATGCTGTATTTATACGGGGTCGGTGAAGTAGCTATTTCAATCGTATCTGATCCTGAATGCAGCCATATTATTGATCACACCATTCGTATTGTAGGTCGTGTAACTAGAGGTATAGCCAATCTTAAAAAAGGTGATCGTATTGGTTTGCGTGGGCCTTATGGCCGTGGTTGGCCAATGCTCGAATCAAAACAAAAAGATGTTGTGGTGGTCACCGGTGGTCTGGGTTGTGCGCCGGTAGTTTCGGTTATTAATTATATTGAACAGCGGCGCGAGGAATTTGGTCACCTGAACATTGTGCAGGGCGTTAAACACACCGCTGATTTCATCTGGAAGCATCGCTATGATAACTGGCGTGAAATGCCAGACACTAAAGTGCTACTCGCCGCTGATGTCGGCGAAGCATTATGGCCATGGCACGTTGGTCCGGTCACTTCGCTTTTTGACCAGCTTGAATTTGATCCGAATAATGTATCGGTAATGATGTGCGGCCCCGAAGGTATGATGCGAGTAGTTTGTGATCACATGCTGGATAAAAGCGTGCCGGCATCACAACTTTTTTTGTCGATGGAAAGAAACATGCAATGTGCCGTCGGGCATTGTGGCCATTGCCAGTACGGCAGCAAGTTTATCTGTAAAGACGGCCCGGTATTTAGTTACGAGAAGATTCGTGATTTATTTGAGACCAAAGGTTTTTGATATGAGCAAACCAACCGTTGCAGTTCATAAATTCAGCTCCTGTGATGGCTGTCAACTGGCGCTGATTAATCTGGGCGAACCTTTGCTGGTATTGACTGAGCTGGTCGATATTCTTCACTTTGCCGAGGCCGGCCCAGTCGATGAAGATGCCAAAGTTGATATCGCCATTATCGAAGGCAGCATATCCGCCTCACACGATATCGAACGCATCAAAAAAATTCGTGACAACAGCACCTACTTAATTACCATCGGTGCCTGCGCAACGTCTGGCGGCATACAGGCGCTACGCAATATGGCAGACACCAATCAATGGATTGCAGGCATCTACGCCAATCCATCGGTCATTGACACTTTAGACAACAGCTCAGCGATTAAAGACTACGTCAATGTTGACCTTGAATTATGGGGTTGCCCTGTCAGTCAACGACAAATCATCAATGCCATACGCGCCCTACTATTTGGCGTCATGCCGGTTGAGGAACACGACAAAATTTGCATGGAATGCAAACGCCATCAAACAGTTTGCGTGATGGTGACGAAAGGTGAACCCTGCATGGGGCCAGTAACGCGCACCGGCTGCGGTGCACTCTGCCCCAGTGTCGGACGAGACTGTTACGGCTGTTACGGCCCGGCAGAAAATCCGAATACACAGGCCATGGCCAATCGACTAGAAGGGCTTGGACTGGTCAGCGATGAAGTCGCCCGACGCTTTCTGTTCATCAACAGTGGCGCCGATGCATTTCATCAACAGGGCTTGCTTAGTAAGGAGACGGATTAAATGTCAACCGATACCATCAAAATTAACGTCCCCATACTCACGCGTGTTGAAGGTGAAGGTGCACTCGATTTAACCATCGAAGACCAGAAAATCACCAAGCTTAATTTGCGCATCTACGAACCACCACGTTACTTCGAAAAATTTCTCGAAGGCCGTAACTATTACGACGTGCCCGATACCGTCGCCAGAATTTGCGGTATCTGCCCCGTCGCATATCAGATGAGCGCATCACACGCGATTGAATCGATATTTGATGTCGAAATCACACCCTGGATTCGCGCCATGCGTCGCCTGTTCTATTGCGGTGAATGGTTACAGAGTCATGCTCTGCATATTCATTTATTGGCTGTACCCGATTTTCTCGGCTTTAACAGCGTTATTGAAATGTCTGCAAAATATGGTGACGAAGTTCGCCGTGGTTTAAAACTGCAGGCGCTGGGTAATGATCTTATTGCCCTGTTTGGTGCGCGTTCTGTTCACCCCGTCGGTGCCAAGATCGGCGGCTTTAGCAAATCGCCTAATCAGAAAGATGTCGACGAATTATTGCAGCGTGTCACAAAGGCAAAGCAGGATTCGATTGATTTAATTCACTGGCTGGATACGCTGGAGCTACCGGAAGATAATCAGGACTTTGTCTCCGTTGCTTTGCACCATGATGATGAATATCCGCTCAATGAAGGTCGCTTAATCAGCGACCATGGACTCGATATCCCCATCAGTAAATTCGAAAAACATTTTAAGGAAATGCATGTCGATCACAGCACCGCCCTGCATTGCCTGTTAGATGGCAAGCCCTACCTGGTTGGGCCGCTGGCAAGAGTTAATTTAAATGCAGCTCAACTACCCGACGACACTAAAGCCATCATGCACAACCTTAAAACGCGCTTCCCTTCGAAGAACATGTTCCACAGCATTATTGCACGCGCCATTGAAATTCACTTCACCCTGATTGAAGCCGAAGAACTGCTGGTGAATTATGATTATACCAATGAACCTTGCATGACATTTAAACCAAAGTCAGGCACCGGCTACGGCTGCACCGAAGCACCCCGCGGCATACTCTGGCACCGTTATGATATGGACAAACACGGTTGCGTTAAAAAAGCCGTCATCGTACCACCCACCAGCCAGAACCAGCCGCGTATCGAACAGGACTTACAAAACTCGCTAATCAAGTTTGGTCTGGACAATGAAAAAAAAGATTTACAACTGCACGCAGAAAAAGTCATCCGCAATTACGATCCCTGTATTTCCTGTGCAACACATTTTCTTAATCTTAATTTAATTCGTGACGGTGTTGTTGAGCAGAGTGGGAAAAAAGAAACCTTGTTTAATAACGTTAATTTAAATAAAACCGCCATCATCGGCATCGGCTCACCCAATGATGGCGATAAACTCGGCTGGCAGGTAATTGATAAGTTACAAAATGACAAACGTATTAGCGAATTAAAAAAGAAAGGCCTGAGCTTATTTAAACTTGATAGACCTGGTGTTCTTCTAGGTGAAAGCATTAAAGATTATGAACATGTATTGATTATTGATGCCATCAAGCCAGGTACGACGACTGCTTCTTTTATATTTATCGATGGTAAGCAGGTAAATTCAACCTCCTCCCAGCTCTCCAGTCATGAAACAGGCGTTATTGAATCCATGGGCTTGCTTAAAGCCTTAGAGTTATTACCGGAGGAACTGGTATTAATTGGTGTTTCTAAAATAAGTGACGAGTTGCTAGAAAAAATACTAGAGCTGATCAAAATACGTTGAATTATTCATAATTGAGCCCATGCCTGATCCGTGTTATAAATATTCACAAACTACAAGGAGCATAGAGCATGTTCGAAGGAAGAAACTACAAGACCTTAGTTAACCTGATATGCGGATTCCGTCTATCACGTTATTTGGGGTTTCCGTATAACATACGTTAGGGTATAAAAACATTGACAGACAGAAATTCAAATGAATTTATTGGTCGTTATACGCGGTTCGCGTTAGCTAAAAAAACGTATTCTGAAATCGCTAATACAATTGCATCATTTGATGAAGAAAAAAGGATACAGCTTAAAATAGCAATTTTTGTATTTGCGATACTAATAGCATTTTTTGCCTCATCTATATTTTATATAGGCTGTGTAAAACCTTGGAACCACTTTGTAGGCTACCATCATGGATCAATTACAGGTTTACACAAAGACTCCTGTACGAACAAAAAGTATTTTTATATGCGCACTGAAATAAATAATGATAATGTTATGGTTCAACTAAATTGTAGCAGTGGTCACAAAACTGGTGATACAGTTACAATAGCAGAGTACAAATGGAATGATAATTTAACAACATACAAGGAAGCAGAAACTATATGCCTACTAAAACCCTAACAAATCAATCAAGCTCGCCCACAAAAAGCGTGGGCTGGGACTAGGCGATACAGCCCGCCGCGCCCCTTATTTCAAACGTTAGCACTTATAACAAGGAGAAAAAGAAATGCATATAGTATTATCAGTTTTGGGAGTAATCGTAACTATCCTGATTTTACTCAATCGAATGAACGATGGAGGGATTGATATAGGTTGGCTTAACCCCTTTGCATGGAAAAGACGGAAAGATTGGGCTAAAAAATATCATGCAGATCCAATTTACTCACTTGAAAGCCCAATGGATGTAACGGCAGTTCTAATAGTCGCTTTGGCCAAAAGTGAAGGTGAAATAAGTTCTGAACAAAAGTCTGAAGTATTAAGAAAATTCAACGAGGTATTTCACCTGGATGATAATGCCTCTGCTTCTTTGCTTCGCTCTAGCACATTTTTATTAAAGGATAATATTTCATCTATTGAGAACATGCAGAAATTGATGGCACCAAGTAAAGAGTCATTCAGTATAGAGCAGATCACATCAGCTTTTTCGCTTTTAAAGCATATAGCTAGCTATGAAAGCCCACCTAATTCATTCCAAAAAGGCATTATTAAATCATTTAAAAAATATTTTGACTCCACTTTAAATGATGTGCCTGAGTGGTCATAGGGAGAAGTGCTAACAAATCAAACAAGTTCGCCCACAAACAACGTGGGCTGGAACTAGGCGATACAGCCCGCCTAGCACCTTATTTCAAATGTTATATTTAAACATGATGAAACACAATGACTTAATTACTGAGTCCGAACTAAGAAAACCAATTAAGACAACGGAAGCTGAAAAATGGGTAAGATCTTTATTAGAAAGGTATCATGATACTGAAGATAAAAAACGATATTTAATACTTAAAAATGGTATCGTAAAAAAAGTTGTTGATGAACTTATTCCATTATCTAGATACTCAAAACATGAATATAATCAATCATCCATTTACTTAAAATATTATCCTGATTCAAGGCAATCATTCGATGCAGAATTTATCGATAAAAACAATAATGTAATAGAGCGCGTAGAAGTTACTATGGCTATAAGTGGCCAAAACAGAAGAATTCAAGATGAGCACTTCATAAAGTATTCTCATACGCCACTATTTAAAACACTTAAGTCCTCAGGAAAAGTGGGAGATAGAGTTTTAAATGAACATGAATTAAGTTGTATTGACCAGGAAACAATTATAAAAATCCAGTCAGATCTTCTTCAAAGTGCGTATGATAAAAAGCAATGTAACATAACTAAATATCCAGATACTACATTATTGATTGGCCTAGATATCCCTGTACATATGAAATCAGAATTTCATCAAATTATTAATACATTCAAACCAGAAATAAATACTTTTAAAGCAATAAAGTGTGTGAGTATTTGTGGGCTACATTACAGTTGCTTGCAATAGAAAATATAACAAGGCAATTAACGGCGACCACAAAAAGCGCGTCGCGTTATCTCAAACGTCATACCAAAAAGACCTGATTTCATGCCTAAACCCGATGCGCCTAAAACGATGACCTTTAAGTCACTAAAAGAGCTGAGTAAGTGGCTGCAAGCAAACCATGCCACCGAAAGCGAACTTTTGATCAAGATGTTCAAGAAGGGAGCTGGGATTCCGAGCGTGAACTGGAACGAAGTCGTGATTGAGTCGCTGTGCTGGGGGTGGATTGACGGTGTCAAGAAGTCGCTCGATGACCAGACCTACCTTCAACGGATCACTCCAAGAAAGGCTCGGAGTAATTGGTCAAAGAGAAATACAGAACATGTCGATCGCCTGATAATTGAGGGACGGATGAAGGAGTCGGGGCTTGTGCATGTTCGTGCGGCGAAGGAGGACGGTCGGTGGGAGAACGCCTATAAGACAAGTGAAATGAAAGTGCCGGCGGATTTCCTTGCAGCGCTAGATATCAATCCAAAAGCGAAACAGTTCTATGAGACGCTAACCAAATCCAATCGCTACGCAATTGCTTATGGATTGGAGTCTGCAAAGAAACCTGAAACCAGACAGAGGAGGTTCAAAAAATTCATGGATAAGCTAATCCGCAAAGAGAAATGACTTTGGCTTCAACAAGGGGAAAAACACACAACAATGCGCCCTGATTCCTTCATCAACATTCCTTCACTTTAGCGCCAACAATAAACCAATTATTTCAACTTCCCCGAATCACGAAACAACCATTCCCTCGCCGTCTCGGTAATCGCCGCCACCGCAGGATGGGTGATTTTTCGTTCGACTGAAATTGCGTAGAACTGTTCGAGAACCTGATCGGTCTGTCCGATGGTTTTCACTCCATATTGTTTTTCCACTTCTGATGCAATCGCGGTGGGTGCAATAAACACGCCTGTCCCTGCCTGTCCGAATGCTTTCATTAGTGCGCTGTCATCAAACTCACCGACGATACGCGGATGGATGTGCAGCCCATCAAACCATTTTAATAATCTGCTCTGTACTACTGTCATTTCACCCGGCATCAGCATGGCTGCGCCATTAAGATTTTGTGGAAAATTTTTACCTATTTTTTTTGCCAGTTCCGGTGCGGCAAAAAAACTGATACCGCATTCGCCTAATGGATGGTTAAAACCACGTACATTTACATTTGATGGTATCGGACCATCCGCAATCACCAGGTCTACTTTGTGCACTGCCAGTTCAGTCAGCAGTGAATCAATGTCACCTTCTTTACAGATAATACGCACCGGTTCCGGCAATTGCAGCGATGGCGCTAATAAACGATAGGCAATCGATTTGGGTACAACATCGGCAACGCCTACCTTGAATACCAGTGGCCGGTCTTCCGGCAGGTTGTGTAACATTTCTTCCAGCTCACCGCCCAGTGAAAAAATTTCATCAGCGTAACTCAGGGTAAGTCGGCCGGTTTCTGTGAGTTCGAGATTTCGCCCCACACGATTGAACAGGGCTTCGCCCAAATGATCTTCCAGCAGGCTGAGCTGGCCGCTGATAGTCTGTGGTGTCAGGTGCAGACGCTCGCTGGCACGCGCGATACCGCCCTCTTTGGCGACTACCCAGAAATAATGCAGATGCTTGTAGTTGATCATGGCTTTTCTCTTACTTCGTAAAATACGAACGATACGCCAATAATATTCGACTTTTCTATATATTGGAAGTGACCTACTCTAGGCATCGTCAATTACAGACTAATGATTAGGAGATAGCCATGCAGATCAATATTCAAGCACAGAACTTTCCTTTGACCAACTCCCTGCGCGGCCACGTTGAACGCCGCCTGGGTTTTGCCCTGAGCACCAGAGATGATCACATTCAGAAAGTAATGGTGCGCCTGTGCGACGTTAACGGCCCACGTGGCGGCGAAGATAAATGCTGCCGCATCCAGATAGTACTACCCCACCTGCCGGATGTGGTGATTGAAGACACTATGTCGAATCTCTACTGCGCCATAGATAGAGCGTCTGATCGTGCCGGTCGAACTGTCGGTCGTCGAATTGCCCGCCAGCGTGACAGGAGTCGATCCATTGATATAGTGCAAACAGTAAAAACTGACGATTGATCTGTAAAACATCATAAATTGATTGGAGAGAAACAATGAACACATCAATGACGAATACTACACCTCGTACAGAAACGGCCATCCTCGCCACCAACAAAGTCATCCGTAGCACATACACGCTGCTCTCCATGACGCTGTTATTCAGCGCGGTGGTCGCCGGCATCTCGATGAGCCTCAACCTGCCTCACCCCGGTTTGTTACTGACCCTCGGCGGTTACTTCGGCCTGCTCTACGCAACTTCAAAATATCGCAACAGCAGTTTAGGTCTGGCCTTCGTCTTCGCACTAACGGGGTTCATGGGCTACACACTCGGCCCGATGCTCAACGCCTATTTAGCGATGGCTAATGGTGGACAGATAGTCATGACCGCCATGGGTGGCACCGGCGCAATCTTCTTCGGGCTTTCGGGCTATGCGATGATCAGTCGTAAAGACTTCAGTTTCATGGGTGGGTTCTTAATGGTTGGCATTCTGGTCGCCTTCATGGCCGGACTGGGTGCCATGTTTTTTGAGATGCCAGCGTTGTCGTTAGCTGTGTCTGCGATGTTTGTACTGCTGATGGCAGGACTTATTTTGTATGAGACTAGCAATATTATTAACGGTGGAGAGACAAATTATATTATGGCGACAGTGACCCTGTACGTAGCCATCTTTAATTTGTTCACCAGTTTATTGCATTTGTTGGGGGCGATGAACGGCAGAGAATAAAACCATCAAAATAGGTAAAGCTTTATGAAATAGTAAATTTGAGCGTGCCAGACTTGGGGAAGTCGGTGCGTCTTTTTATTTTTTTTGGGGGGAGGGTAACCGATAGATCCGATTACGCAGCGTAATCGAACCTATCGTACTCTACAATGCTTTATTTCATATATTACCAATAGAACTAATCATCAACACTTTTCAATATTAAAGACTTTTTCAGATGGGAGCCTTACAAGTACAACATCAACAATCGTTGTCCTGAAATTTTGAATTACTCTTTGAATTAAATCTGTCGTAAGATGAATATTTACAGGTAGATAAGAAATATCTCCTGATAATGGTTCATAACCCGTAATTTCAATATCTAAATTTGCAACTTCATTTAGCAAATCAATCCACTCTCTATTCACTTTATCATACGATTGAGTTCTAAGATAAAAAGTAATTGTTCCTTTATCCTTTTTATTCCCATGTTGATCCTCAATCATTTTCTCTAAACGTGGTTGATTTTTACTGAACTCATGTGTTTTAAACGTAATATCAAAATCCTCAACAGCATTGCCAAACTGATCTACTATTCGAAAAATTAGTTGCGCATGCCCTTCGTACTGACTTTGCTTATCCCATTCAAAAATATTTGACCTGAGATCTTTTGCCTTATTAAAAGTATCATCATTTGCAGTTTTAAAAAGCTCTACTACTTTTTGATAGGCATCATCTGCGTACGGGGTTTTTATTGCTGCTTCAATTAAGGGTAATACGCTATTTCGGTTATCACTACCGGAAACAATACCAATATCGCCCCCAAAGTGAGCTGTTTCATAAACAACAGCAAATGGGATTTCACGCCTATTTTCACTTAGATAGTCTAATTCATACTCATAATAAACATCATCTATTGGCTGATCATTAAGACGCAATTCAATGATGTCATTGAGCTCATCAATAGATAAATCAAAAGCACTTTCCTTTGGATTAACTGCAATATAGTTATAATTGAGATTACAAGAACTTGTCCTAACGGTATTATCTGATGAATCTTCCTTAACATAGCGAATTGGTACAACTCGAAGTAAATCAAGTGTCTGAGAGCCATTTAAGCAAAACTCCTGAACTTCAAAATCATCATAGATATCATTTTCTGGTGCAAGAAACTCAAGGTGCATATCAAGTGTCTTCCATGCACCAAACTCAAGTTCATTAAGCACCTTTAAACCTCTACCTGTATTACCAAAAATTAAACGTCCCCATCTAGAAAGCTGCCCTCTACCAATATGAGCCAATCCACTACCAAAATTTGCACCAGCCAGATGCACCAAATTATTAATTGGAGAAGGTTTTGCACTAAATAAACTAATCCAGTTCTTCACCACAAGGGCGCCAGTACTATGAATAATGACATGAAAACCTGATTCAAGCAGATGCTTATAATTATCTGAACGAAGCGCTCTCTCCATAGCAAAACTCACATCATCTAAAGAAATGCCATCATTTAGTGATATCCATCTACTTAGGTCCAGCTCCTCAACAGCATCACCAAACAAACCTTTCAAGTCATCTGGCAATGAACCGTAAATGGCCTTAACATTATTATCCTTACCTTCTGATGCGTATCCATGAATCAATAAAATTGGTTTCATTACACCCTTCCTATGTTGTTTGTAAATACAAATAAATATTTCTAATCAGATACCACGAATATAAGGGCTCTGCCCTTTAACTGACCCCATTAACTCCATTCATTACTGAATACTTTGCTTGCGCCAATTATCAATAGCAATTGTTAACCTATCAGCAGGAACATCATCCTGCCATTCATCCCAAAAATCTACAGTCCCACTATCCGGTTTATTGTTAGGCTGATCAATTCGAATACGACTTGGCAATAAGCTGGCATCGCCTACGACTAAAGCTTCTCCTGTGTCTAAAGTTGGAAGTATGTCGCTAAACCCCCCTAAGCTATCCGGAAGCAATTTTTTAATTACATTTTGGTCGTCTGAATTTGTTAATCGCATAGAAATGAAGTTACTACACTGGCTAAGCATAGTTTTATTCACTTCCGAAGGCCTCTGACTAATAACAACTAAGCTGATACCATATTTTCTACCTTCTTTAGCAATTCGTTCAAAAATATCTATTGAAATATCATCTGCTGCATCAGCCATACTTCTTTGAGGAATATAGAGATGGGCTTCATCACACATGAGAGCAACAGGATGCCTAAGCGTGGAAGGAGTCCATTGCTGGACAGAAAATGCAACTCGTGCAACCAAAGAAACTATTAAAGGTAAAATATCTGACGGAACCTCGGAAAAATTAATTATTTTTATACCGCCACGGCCATTTTCTGAAGTGCTACCTAATACACCTGTAGAAAGTTTCTCAAGCCAATTAAACTCTAAAACATCATCGCCACCTTGGAAAAGAAATCCAAGTCTGCGATCTGATAATTTATTTTCAAGGCGCGCAATCATTCTTGCTAATTTTCCAAAGAATTCTCCTTGTTTTGGTACCCTGGATCCAGGTACCATTTCAATATTTATGGCATTTAGATTATCAAGTAGTTCGGACAAGTCAAATGGTACAGGACTATCAACAGTAAAATTATCAAGTATGTCCTGCTGCCCTCCGGCTTCCAGATAATTTCGTTTAGCATTATTAATTTCTCTGGCCATGATCATGGCCTGATTAGGTGCATTCTGATCACTTCTGTCAACAAACATCGAAACTAAGGCTTCATATGAAAGTAGCCAATATGGAAGATACAAAACACCATCATCCAATGTCTTTTTTGCTTCTACATCTCCAGGCCCTGCGACCTTATAATGTTGAATTCCTTCTCCCTTCAATGGCGAGTATTCACCATGCAAATCAAAAACTATTGCATTTGATGTCTTCAGATTAGCCATTTGCTCAATAATTCTGGCAGTCGTCCAAGATTTTCCTGATCCAGTACTTCCTCCTATAAAGGCATGGCGTTGAAAAAATTTATTCCCATTAAGGTAAGCAATAGCATGATCATCTAAAGTGTACTTTCCAAGTGTGAGAGATTGTCCTTCAGCAGCCGTATTTGAAATTATTCTCATAAAGTTAGTTAGATGTTCGCCTTCTAATGAAAAACAATTAGCATTAATTTCCGGAACGCTTTCCAGCGTTCTACGGAAAATATTTTCTTTTTCTCCATCCCGATCTAATAAAGTACCTATAAGCGCGATTCGACATAAATTAAGCTCAAAGTCACTCTCTTGCTCGCCTTCAGCTTCATTGTAACCGTCAAGTTTTTTTCGAGTAACTTGTGTTATCAAGCCAATTAAATGCTGACCAGGTTTGCTACTCTGTAAAACAGCAAGGTGATTAACTTGTAATTTTACTAATTTTTCAATGTTCTCAACATCAATGACAATATTTGTCGTATCTACGGAAGCAACACTGCCTAGTGCCTCTTCGTCCTGAAAATTAAAAAGTGCCATACACTTGCTCCTTACAGTATTAAATTAAGATAGCCTTCCAGTGTCCAGTAGTTCTTATCTACAATAATTGGGGCTTTGTTCAGCGAGCTATATATCCTAGACTGGTCATCATGGTCACCTCGCTCAATTGCCAAATAATTCTGTATATTATTTTCAAATAATAATTTTTTAGCCGCTTCAGTTAATTCATAGGTTACAACCACAATACTTGTCTTCTCTCGAACACATTTCTGAATAAGTTTTGGTTGTATATGATCGTCATTAAAACCAAAACCGACACATAAATAAGATAGGCTTTTTTGTAATACTCGGTCAGAATTGGTAACAATATCCCTGAAAGGCGGGATATGCGTTTTAAGATATTTCTCTATACCTGGTGTAACAATTTGCGGATCAAAATCATTTGGTATTTCACTGAGATTCGGCAAACCTAAGATTTCACCTGAGGGTGCACTGTACCAATCTAATGATCCGTGAACCTTCCATATGTTTACTTGGCGTCCCCGATGTAAGCTCTGATCTACCAAGCGCCTTGTAAATCCATTGGAGTAACCTGTGTAATGATATAGAGCCTCTTGCTCACAAGCATACTCGGCAAGCCGATCATAATTTGTCGTTATAATATTAATTTCTTGTAAGGTGCTTTTGAACAATGCGCTTAATAAATGCCCTAGCGCGAAGTGGTTTTGATCGCAAATAGCTTGATGATATATAAATAAATCTTCTGAATTAATAAGTTTCCATGTTGTTGTAATTACATTTTTTGCTAAATTCGGAGGCAAGCGTATTTGATGAAGTGCGCTTTCTAAATCAACCTTATTAGCAAGAAGCTCGCCAAATTGCTGCCATACTTTTTGCTCTTCAGGTTCTGAGCGAGAAACATCTATGCTATCTAATAAGTGACGCGCAAGGTCGCCCATTCCTGAAATTCCAAAACTTACCGAAGCACCACTCCCTAAAATAATTGTGGGTGCTTTACTGTAATAATCTTGTGCTTGTTTCTGATAATCGAATTCAGACATTAGATGCTCTATTGTTATAAAGAAATAGGCTAAGACTCGAATTAATGTAACTATGTGAGAATATATTTTATTGATTTCTTTCAATCAGATATTTTTTAGATACAACCAACTCCGCACCCTCCCCAATAAACTGTGCTGCTTTAAACGTGGAACCAATATTTACGAAAGACCCTTGACGGTAGCAAGGATGAATTGGCTTTTGTCATGATTTTGGATTTTAACCTCATTTGTCTTGCCGAGTTAAAGTGGTCAGACCTCGTTAACACCCGCAGGTAAAGCGCGTAGCTTTGACTACCTGAGTGTTTGCGTTTGTTGGGCCAGTTGTTATCCCCACGAACCATCTGCCTTACAGGCATATCCATTAATTATCGTGCCCACTTTGTATTCACTTCCTGCATACCAACATCCAGCATGAGCGATAGAAATTGAGCTAACAAACAATATAACTACTAAAATGATATTTTTCATACTAAAAACTCCCTATCTAATTCACTATTACATAACTAGGTAGCACCTTTGCAACGGCATCGATTGAAGTAGGTAACGAACTTTTATTCAGCAATTTTTTACCTAACTCAGTGCTAATTATTACTAATTCTGGCATTCCTGATGGTGTAGGACAACCATGAATGATTGCAACCCCTGCATCATCTACAGGATACATGTTTGAAAAATCTGACAGCGCAACATTTATCCGGTTTTTATAGAAGTCACTATCTGGACAGACTTGTGCATGATTGATTTTCAGAGAATCACTAAATTTTATTTTCACCTGAATATCTGGAGCGTTAAATGGCCCAATAAATTTATTCCTTATCTTTCGTAGGCCCTCAGAAAATGTATCTTTATAATTTAAAGATGATATTTTTGTAATTAAATCAGAGTCTACTTCATATAGCCCATAAATCCTTTTTGCTTCTTCTTTGATAGATTCGTCTGAAGCTCTACTTTCTAAAAGAGCAGGTATATTTGCTTCATTGATTTGTATTTCAAATTCGAACTCACCGATCTTTAATTTAGCGTGACCACCTGGCCCTGAAGTAACGGCATATGATGCCACTCCCACACCTAAACCAAATGTTACTGATGAAATCAGCGTTATCCATATCTTTGCACTCATATATCTCTCCTATATGAAAATTGGGATCGGATCACAATATTTGCTAATAATAGAATCAATTGTGACCCGTCTCCCGTTTTGTTTGTTAATCCTTATGATTATTTTAATACCCAAACCTC